>Ga0255775_1004782_pt1 | contig 10526 bp, 9 predicted proteins | sample 011ome_26_FD_179973 | JGI IMG/M metagenome (GOLD analysis project Ga0255775, IMG submission 179973) | Coastal salt marsh microbial communities from the Groves Creek Marsh, Skidaway Island, Georgia - 011511BT metaG (version 2) | ecosystem: Environmental > Aquatic > Marine > Intertidal zone > Salt...
TGACGAGAATGTTTATTTGATTAGGAATATTATTGATGAACATTAGTATTATTGGACGATTGACTGGCCCAAAAGGTGATATTGCTTATCAGATTTTGTCAAAAATTGCGCCTCAGTTCCCAGCGGTAAAGTTTAATATTGCCGGAGGCCCAGTAACATCAAGATTTAAAGAGTTGGCCTCTGATAATCTTGAGTTTTATGGGTTTGTTGATAATGTTCCAGAGGTAATTAAAGAGTCAGATTTGGTTATTGGTGCGGGGCGTGTAGCAATTGAAGCGCTACAATTAAATACGCCTATATTGGCAATTGGTGAGAAGCAATATGTGGGTATTTTAAATAAGTCCAATCTTGCTCAAGCGCAGATTAGTAATTTTGGCGATTGTGCGCTAGATGAGCATCATGACTTTAATCAAATTAGTAAAGATTTAAAAAGTTTTATCCAGTCTGATTATCAGACAGACGATTTATCAGAAGTAGTTAAACAATATTCACCCGAAGTGGTATTGCCAAAAATCAATCAAGTATATTCACATGCATTGGCAGATGTGACATTCTCCAAGAAAAAAGAAGCTACAGTTATCATGTATCATCGAGTGGTGAATAAGCCATTGACTGATTCAAAGTTTAATGTGTATATTGCTAAAGACAAGTTGGATTGGCAACTTGGAAACTTAAAAAAACGAGGCTTTGATTTTATTACCTTTAAAGACCTTGCCAAGGGCGTAAGAGTTGAAAAACCAATTATTCTTACATTTGATGATGGTTATGAAGATAACTATCTTAATTTACTGCCTTTGTTAAAAAAACACCAAGCAAAAGCAGTTATTTATTGCTTAGGCGATCGTTCAATTAAGAGCAATATTTGGGATGAAAAATTAGGCGAGCCACGAGCTAGTTTAATGAGCGATAGTCAAATTAAAGAATGCCACGATTCAGGTCTAATTGAAATTGCATCACACGGCCTTAAGCACCAACATTTACCAGATTTAAGTAGTTCAAAAGCCGAATCAGAGTTTAAATTATCAAAATTAAACTTAGAGAGGTTAATTAATGATAAGGTGGTTTCTTTTGCCTACCCTTATGGTGATTATGGGGATAGAGAAGAGGCTTTAGCCTATGAGGCTGGATATGATTTTGCCATTGGTACGGTTAATGGCCCACTTAAATTAACAGATAATTATTATGCGATTCGTCGCATACAAATTTTCCCAAATGAAGACAAGTTAGGATTTTGGAAAAAAACAAGTGGTTTTTATTTGCGACTTTGTAAATTTAAAGGTAAGGACTTTTAACTTTATAGCAATTTTCCATCAAAGTATTTTTTACTATGTATGGATCTTTTAATGTTTGAAATTAATCCAAATTTAACTAAATTCTCTTTTATAAAGACAGTATCAGTATCATCCACAAACCAAATTTTATAATTATTATCTTCTAACCATTGAGTTATTTCTTTAATTTTTGGGTTGATATAATCTCTAGATTGGGTCTCTATACAGAGGACTTTTGGCCTGCTAATCATATTCTTGATCACATCCCATTCTCCTCCCTCAATATCAATGCTTAAAATATCAATATTTCCCTTGTCAAAGGTGGAAAATATTTCTGATTGAACTTCTATAAAACTTAAGCTATCTTTTAATTTTCCATCATGCATAACTGCTGGACTAAAATCAATTGTCTCACAAAAAGAAGATGCACCAGCATTATAAAGTTTAATAGTGCCTTGGAATGATGATAAAGCAACAGAGTGAACTTTAATATTGTACTTTTCATGAAATTTGTCAAAAATTTCTTTTGCTGTTTCGGGATTTGCCTCAAAAAGAGTGCAGGGTACACCTTCTTTTATAAAGCCAAGAGTATTTGCGGTTTCTGGCTTAAAGACACCAACCTCAGTAACATGCTCATACCGTATGTTGGTTTTTTTTATCATTTTATATAGCATTGTCATATCAATGTATCATACAGTGAAATAATTTTTTGATTTTCCAATATGAACTTTCCAGAAAATTGGGATAAATATTCCGATCAGCCTCGTATTATTACTGATAAAAAATTTAAGAAATTACAGAAGAAAAAATTCTTACTAGAATATTTGAAAATGATTTTTGTATTTGTGACTGTTTTTCCTATTTCCTTTGTATGGCAATTTTTTATGCGTTACTCCAAAGTTCAGATGCAACTGGGTATTGGTGTTAATCTGGATAAGGGTGATATTCAATATGACTTAGTTCAGGAGTTGGGCGTCAAGGAATTATTGATACGAATGCCCCTTTGGGACATGGCTAGAGTTGATGAATATGTTGATTTTGCCAAAGGCTTTGGTGGTGATAAAAATATAATGATCAACATTTTGCAAGATAGAGAGCATGTAGAGAATTTAGAGTTGTTGCGCACTGATATTAAAATTATTTTTGAAAAATTTCAATCAATCTCATCTGAGTATCAAATTGGCAGTACAACCAATCGAACCAAGTGGGGATTTTTTGCGGTTAGTGAATACTTGAGTTTTTACCAAGTGGCTCAACAAGTCAGAGATCGACATTTTTCGGCACTAAAATTAATCGGTCCAAGTGTTATTGATTTTGAATACTACTATACCGCCTCGAGCTTGTTTAACTTTAAAAACATTAAATTTGATAAGCTGTCTTCTTTATTGTATGTTGATAGACGAGGTGCGCCTGATAAGCGTCAATATGGTTTTAATTTTAAAAATAAAATTAATTTATTGGCGTCAATGGTTCATTTGTCTGATAAAGTTAACAATGAAATTTATATTACCGAAGCCAATTGGCCGCTTGAAAATACAGCGCCTTATGCGCCAACCAGTGAAAAAGAATGTGTAAATGAGGCTAGCTATTCACAACATATGCAAGATTATATTAAGATTGCAAAAGATACTAATAAAGTAAGCAAGTTATATTGGCATCAGCTTGTGGCGCCAGGGTATGGTTTGGTTGACAATCGAGATAATGTCGTTAGAAAAACACCAGCTTTTTATCAATTTAAAGAATTGATTAATATTTAGGAAAAAAATGGAAATTATTAAGCAGCTATTCAAGCATTATCTTTATTTAATAGCAATATTCTTTATTGGCAGGTTGTTGTTATTTATTTGGCAATTTGATCGATTTTCTGAGGTTAATGAGTCTTATTGGTTGAGTTTTATTTATGGCCTAAAAATAGACACGATATTAGCGTTGACCTTGTTATTTCCGATGTTGTTTTTATTGACATTATCGCCTAAATTTTTCTCCAAACTGGTTGATAAGTTAATTGCTTATTATTATTTGACTATTTTAATGCTGGTGGTTTATGTAGAAAGTGCCACATTCCCATTTTTTGCCCAATACGATGTTCGACCAAATTATTTATTTGTTGAATATTTAGAGCATATTAAAGAAGTTTCAGCTATGCTAATTGCTGATTATAAACTAGCATTGTTGCTTACCTTTGTTGCCATGTTTGCAGTTGCTAGGCGTTATTTAAAAAACATTAAAGGAAGATTTTTACCTTCTTTTGAGTTGTCATACGTTAAAAGAGTTGTAATTCTTTTGCCGTTGTTACTAATATTTGTTATTGGCATTCGATCTTCTTTCGGTCATCGTCCTGCAAATATTTCTGATGCTTTGTATTCATCCAACAGAGTGTTGAATGAGGTTACAAAAAATTCCTTATACAGTGTGCTATATGCTATTTATGCAAATAAATACGAGTCAAATGTCAAGGGATATGGCTCAATGTCAATTGATGATGCTATTGATAGGGTTCAGCGCAAACTTAATATTCAAGGCAACCATTCAGATTATATTTTCAATAGAGCTGTTGCAACAAATTTTGTGCAACAGAAGCCTAAAAATTTAGTTATTTTTATTCAAGAAAGTATTGGTACTCAATTTGTTGAATCTATCGGAGGCGAGGCTGGGATAACGCCTAATTTCAACAGACTGTCTAATGAGGGTCTTTTGTTTACTGACGCCTATTCAAATGGAACAAGAAGTATTAGAGGTTTGGCTGGCTTGGTTGCGGGTAATTTTTCTGTACCAGGAAAAGGCGTCTTAAAGAGAAACAAGTCACAACAAGATTTCTTTACCATGGCTTCTTTGCTCAAACCTAAGGGCTATGAAACTGTATTTTTATATGGTGGAGAGTCCAGGTTTGATAATATGAAAAGCTGGTTCTCGGGCAATGGTTTTGATCGAATTATTGAGCAGACTGATTTTATAGACCCGAAATTTTTCGGATCTTGGGGGGTTAGTGATGAAGACTTGGTAATTAGATCTAACCAGGAGTTTAGACAGTATCATAAAAACAATCAAAAGTTTGCAGCTGTTATGTTTTCCACTTCTAATCATGCACCATTTGATTTTCCCGAGGAGAAAATCGATTTGATTGATGGCGTCGAGGTTAAAAGTGTAAAAAATGCTATTAAATACGCAGACTACGCCATTGGTGAGTTTATTAAATTAGCGCGCCAAGAGGATTATTACAAAGATACAATTTTTGTTATTGTTGCTGATCATGATGTCCGTGTGTATGGTGACGACTTGGTCCCAGTGAATCGTTTTCATATTCCGGCATTGATATTAGGAGAGGGCATTTCTCCAGGAAAATATGAAAAAATTGCCACACAGCCGGATATTCTAGCAACCTCTCTAGATTTAATTGGTATTGATGAATTAAACTATCCTATACAAGGTCATTCTATTTTTTCAGATAAAAAACAAAATATTGCCCTAATGCAATTTAATGATTACTATGCGCTTAGAGAAAATAACAAGGTGGCTGTTATTAGGCCGGGAAAGGAAGCTTTAACATTTGTCTATCGAGATGAAAAACTCCACCCAGTAGAGCACGATATTAATCTTGAGAAAGATGCGCTGGCGTTCGTATTAACACTTGATCATTTGTACAACAACAACTTGCACCGATAAAATGTACAAGGTTTTAATAGAGGTTCCAACATGGTTAGGTGATTGTGTCATGACTACGCCGGCCATTGAAAATATTGTCAGCTTGCGTCCAGATGCCGACATCACTATTTTTGGTTCCGCTGTTTCAACTAGAGTATTTGAACACCATCCCAATGTACAGCATATTGTTATAGATGTCAGTAGAAAACATAAGTTTAGAATTTTTCATCTTTATAAACAAGCGAGGCAACTAGGTAAATTTGATTGCGCCATTTCATTTCGTCGAACTTTAGCAAGCAAGCTGTTTGTTTGGTTTTCCAGGGCAATTTTAAAAGGAAACTACAGGCGATATACCAAGCAGGACATTCACCAAGTTATTCGATACAATGACTTTGTGAATAAAGTGTTTAAAATAAATACTAACGCCAGTCAATTAACTATCTACAAAAATTCCAAACCCATTAAAACGCATAAATCCGATAAAAAATTGTTAGGCATTAACCCCGGTGCTTCTTATGGCAGTGCTAAACGTTGGTATCCGGAGGAATTTGCCAAGGTTGCTGGTGAGTTAGCTAGTCAGTACGATGTTGTTATCTTTGGCGGGCCTGGTGAACAAGATATTGCACTAGATATAGAACAATCATTCATTGAAGAAGGTGTTAATAATTATCAAAATTTAGCAGGAAAAACCACCATTGTGGAGTTGATTGATCGTATCTTCGAGTTAGATTTGTTTATTACTGGTGATAGTGGCCCTATGCACGTAGCCGCAGCCTTTCAAGTGCCCACAGTGGCAATTTTTGGTCCAACAAAAGATGATGAGACTTCTCAATGGATGAACGATAAAAGTATTATCGTTAAAAAGAATTTAGATTGCCAACCATGCATGAAGCGTACATGCCCTCTAGGACACCATAATTGTATGAATTTCATTAAGGCAATAGATGTGCTAGACGCGGTTAAGCAGTTAAATTAGTCTTTAAATGCTAAATCAATGAGATGACAAATTGTATGGCCGATAACAATATGCATTTCTTGAATGCGTGGTGTGTCTTCGGCTGGTACAACTAAATTAACATTACACAGAGTATTCATCTCACCACCATCTCGACCACTAAAGCCGATAAGTTTACAGTCTAATTCTTTTGCAGTCTGAAGCCCGTTAATAACATTTTCACTACTGCCTCCTGTGCTAATGCCGATGGCCACATCGTCCCTATTTGCTAACGCCTCTACTTGGCGATCAAATACATGGTTGTAGCCATAGTCATTGCCAATTGAGGTGAGTGCTGAGCTGTCAGTCGTTAAAGCGATAGCGGGCAAACCTTTGCGTTCAACTTTGTATCGTCCAACTAATTCTGCAGCAATGTGTTGTGCATCAGCGGCACTACCGCCATTGCCAAAGATCAAAATTTTTCCACCATTGTTTAAACTGTTAATACACAATTGAGCGGCAGTTTCAACACTGTCTGTTAGTTTAGACATTGTCTGTGCTATTTTTAAATGTTCGGCGAATTCGTTTTCAATAATAGATTTCATGATTTTTGTATTTTTTCAATGGTTTTAGTTGTGCTTTTGCCATCTACAAATTGTACCAGTTTTAGCTCATCAGCAATGTCTTGCCCAATGACTTCTTTGCCTTCATAGTCACCACCTTTGACCAATACATGCGGTTTAATCGCTTTAATCAATTCATAAGGCGTATCTTCATCAAACACCACCACATAATCAACCGCTTCAAGTGCGGCCAGTATATAAGCCCTATCCAGCTGTATATTAATAGGGCGTCCTTCACCTTTTAAGGCTTTAACCGAGCGATCTGAATTAAGTCCTAAAATAAGTATATCGCCATAACTTTTGGCAGTTTCCAAGTAGCGCACATGGCCTGCGTGCAAAATATCAAAACAGCCGTTGGTGAAAATAATTTTTTTACCGCGCGCTTTCAGTTCTGTACTAAGTAGAGTGATTTCATCTAGGGTTTTAATGTGCTCATCACTGCTAGATTTGTTCAGGCTGGATTCATATTCAACAATCTCATTAAGTGTGGCGGTGGCTGAGCCGATCTTGCCCACAACAACACCGGCAGCAAGGTTGGAGAATTTGACTGCATCGTCAATTTGATAATCGCAAGCTAAAGCAAAACCCAGTGAGGCGAGCACGGTATCACCTGCACCGGTGACATCAAACACCTCTCTAGCAGCGGTGGGGTGGGTGCGCAATTTGTCATCATAAATTGCCACACCATCTTCACTAAGCGTAATCAGTGAAACATCTAAATCATACTCAGTTTTTAGTTGGGTGATGGCCTGAGTGAGACTAGCCTCATCTTTAATGGTAACTTGTGTTGCTTCGCTGGCTTCTTTTTTATTTGGCGTGAGTAGGTAGGCACCTTTGTATTTGGAATAATCCAGTCCTTTAGGATCAACCAGTACTTTTTTATTATTTTTATTGGCAGTAGAAATCAATGATTGGGTTAGCTCAGTTGTTAAAACCCCTTTACCGTAATCAGATAATAGAACACCGTCATAATTCTTGATAATTTTTTCAAAAATAGCTAGAATTTTTTGCTGTGATTTTTCATTGATTTCATCGGTGCTTTCGCGATCATATCTAACCACTTGTTGTTGTGCGGCAATAATTCGGCTTTTTTTGCTGGTAATTCGGTCTTTTTGAGTAATTAAATGTTGAGTATCAACATCAATATTGCCAAGCAACACTTTTAGCTCGTCGGAAATTTCACAGCCGCCAACAACACTAATCACATCAACTTGCGCACCCAATGCACAAAGGTTGTTAATGACATTGCCAGCACCACCAAGAACCGCACTCTCATTTTTTACATTAACAACTTGTACAGGTGCTTCAGGTGAAATTCGCTCGCACGAGCCCCAAAGATAATGATCGATCATTAAATCACCAATGACTAATAATTTTGGTGATTTTCCTTGCAAATCAATCATGAAATATCAGTGCCATGCAAGCGTTTAATGTCAGAAATGTAAGCCTTAATGCCATCTTCTAAGCTTATGGACGGCTCAAAGCCTAAGTTGGCTTGAGAGGTGCTGATATCCGCCTGAGTGTGCATCTGGTAGCCATCATATGGGTTTGGAATATAATTTGTACCCAAGTCTGTGCCAAGTTCAGTTTGCAAAATATCAGCAATATCTTGAAAGCTTCTAGGCGTACTGGTGCCAACGTTATAAGTGCCATTTTCCTTAGGGTTGCAGGCCTTAATATTGGCTTGAACCACATCTTCAATATTAATAAAATCTCTTAAAATTTGATCAGAGCCTTTAAATAAAGTGGGCGCTTTGCCATCTAAAATTTGGTGCCCAAGCTGAATCACCATTGAGGATGTTTTTGCCTTGTAGTATTCGCGTGGGCCATACACATTAAAGAATTTTAAACCCACAATCGTCATATTCGGGTTTTCACGACTATAGCGATAAGCAATTTGATCCATCATATATTTGCTAAAGCCATAAGGGTTTTCAGGATTTTCCGTGCCGACAGTTTGTGGTGAAGGTAGACTGCCATAAGTAGCTGCAGAGCTTGCATATACCATTACTGCATCATCATCTTTAGCCTTGTTAAGCAAATCATAAAACGAGTTAATATTCGTTTGCATCACAATTTCCTGATCATACACACGAGTGTCTGAAATTGCTGCCTGGTGAAACATGTAGTCAAATTTGTAATCCTCTAATAGCGCTAAATCAGATTTACTATTGATATTGCCACACACCACATCGCCAGTAAAACCAATCAGGTTTTTGTAATGACCAAAGCTTTGCAGGTTGCCATTAGCAAAAGTGGCCTCACTTCTAAAACAATCGAATACCACTACTTGTGAATCAGGATAATTATCTTGAAAATAAAAGGCTAGATTGCTGCCAATAAATCCAGCACCACCGGTGATTAAGATTGTTTTATGATTGAAATCAATATTGTTATAAATCATGGTAAATTTTTTCTTAAATTTGCTATAGACACTATGTTAAACGAAAACCTCTTTAAAATTAAACATTCAGTATAATCAACTCAATCTGGAACATTTAATAGTTAGTATGAAATACAACAAAAATTTCTATCAAATAAAATCCAATACAGAGATTTTTGAGCGACTAGTAGCTGAGCGTGAGAGTATTGGCTATTACAATTTGCCCTATCAAGATACAGCTGCAATTAAAAATTACGCTAAAACTATCACCAAAAAACATATTGTTGTTTTGGGCATTGGAGGATCTAGTTTAGGTGCTCGAGCAATTTATGAATTTTTGCTGCCATCTGCCAACTATAGCAAAGACCTGTTGTTTTTAGAAACAATAGACCCGCTAAAAATCAATCATTGTCTGAAAAGTGTTGATTTAAATGACACGCAATTTGTGGTCATTTCAAAATCTGGCAACACTATTGAAACCATTAGCATATTTAAGTATCTGAATTCTTTGGCAGAAATTAACAACACTAATTGCACCATCATCTCTGAAGCTAAAAGTAAATTAACTCAGTTTGCCCAAGATAACAACATTCAGAGTTTTGATTTGGCAGAAAATATAGGTGGTCGATTTTCTGTCTTTAGTGTTGTGGGCTTGTTGCCATTAGCCATGGTGGGCGTAGATATTGACAACTTGCTTAATGGTTGTAAGCGCGTATCGAACAGTTTTTTTGATAAGGCAGGGTATTGCAATCCTATTCTAGAAAAAGCCAGATTTTTGGTTGAAAACAAAACCAGATTCCATACCAATGTTATTTTTTCTTATTCATCAACGCTGGAAAGCTTTAACAAATGGTATGTTCAACTCTGGGCTGAGAGTCTGGGTAAGGTTAATATTAATGGTACTCGACAAGGTTTAACGCCTATTGGCTTAGTAGGGCCTGTTGATCAGCACAGTTTCTTGCAATTGATCATGGAAGGCGTAAGAGATAAAACCGTCACTTTTATTAAGATTAATGATCTTAAGGATAACAGCTTAATTCCAGCTGACGCCACAAATAAATTTGATGGTTTGGATTTACAGTATGCTGAAAACATTAGTTTTAATGAGTTGCTAAACAAGCAGGCTGACGCCACGATTCAATCTATTCAAGAGCAGGATAACATCCCTTGTGACGTTATTTTAATCCGTACCGTTGATGAATTCAATATTGGCTCACTGATGTTTACTTATCAATTATTAACTTCTTGTATTGGTGCATTTTTACAAATCAATACTTATAATCAGCCAGGTGTGGAATATGGCAAGATCAACTTAAGAGAGAGTTTTAATAATGATTAAAATCACCAAATGTTTATTTCCTGTAGCAGGCTATGGCACCCGATTTTTGCCAGCTACCAAAGCTATTCCTAAAGAAATGCTACCTATTCTCACCAAGCCACTTATTCAGTACGGCGTGGAAGAGGCGATGAGCGCCGGCATGACAAACATGGCCATGGTTACTAGTAAGTACAAGCAAGCCATCAAAGATCACTTCGAACCACATGTAGACATTGAAGCCAGCATCAAGGGCACTGCTAAAGAATCTTTATTAGATGAAGTTAATCACGCATCAGAGCAATGTGACTTTACCTATATAGAGCAACAACAGATGCTCGGTCTAGGGCATGCAATT
>Ga0255775_1004795_pt1 | contig 10505 bp, 8 predicted proteins | sample 011ome_26_FD_179973 | JGI IMG/M metagenome (GOLD analysis project Ga0255775, IMG submission 179973) | Coastal salt marsh microbial communities from the Groves Creek Marsh, Skidaway Island, Georgia - 011511BT metaG (version 2) | ecosystem: Environmental > Aquatic > Marine > Intertidal zone > Salt...
GTCTAAATGTTTCTACAAAATAACCCCGATCATCGCCGTGTACAGTAGGCTCAATAAGTATTACCTCGGGAATTGACTGAGGAATAAACTTCAAATCACTTCCTCTGCACGTCTGAGCAAGTATTGCCCATATTGGTTTTTAGCTAAAGGCTGTGCTAATTCTATAATCTGTTCTTTGGTAATATAGCCTTGTTCAAAGGCAATCTCTTCAATGCAAGCTACCTTTAAACCCTGGCGTTTTTCAATGGTTTCGATAAAGGTGGATGCTTCTAATAAGCTTTCGTGGGTACCAGTGTCTAGCCAAGCGTAGCCCCTACCCATTACTTCAACGGATAATCGGCCCTCAGAAAGATACATTTGATTTACAGTGGTGATTTCTAATTCTCCACGATCAGATGGAACAACTTCAACGGCTTTTTTAACAACATCATTCGGATAGAAGTACAGACCAGTTACTGCATAGTTGCTTTTTGGATTTTTCGGCTTTTCTTCAATGTTAAGTGCCGTGCCTGTATTGTCAAAATCTACCACACCGTAACGCTCAGGATCATGAACATGGTAGCCGAATATAGTAGCTTTATTATTGGCTGCATTTTCTATTGCGGAATTCAGTATTTTAGTCAATCCATGGCCATAATAAATATTATCACCCAAAATCAGACAGACATCATCATTACCAATAAAATCTCTACCTAGGATAAATGCTTGAGCCAAACCATCAGGAGATGGTTGTACAATATATTCAAACTTCATGCCAATATCAGAGCCATCACCCAGAAGCTGTTCAAATCTTGGTAAATCTTCTGGTGTAGAGATGATAAGCACCTCTTGAATACCAGCCAACATTAAAACCGATAATGGATAATAAATCATTGGCTTATCGTAAATTGGAACCAATTGTTTTGATGTAACTTTCGTTATTGGATAAAGTCTAGTTCCAGAGCCTCCTGCAAGAATAATTCCTTTCATTTTTTAGATGTTCTTTAAGTTAATTTTTAATTAAATATTTTAAATGAAATTTGCTTGACATGAGATAATATTGTAAGGATGATATTTTTTATCCTCAGCTATCATATAAAATCATAAAGAATGAGTTACAAAGACTTTATTTCAAGGCTATTTGTCTATCTAAAAGCGCACATTGGTAAATTAATATTTACCTCATTGATGATGGCATTTGCAACTGCATTAGGAAGTTTGATTCCTGAAGCTGTAGGTCAAATTACTGACAATCTATTCGTAAATAAGGGGAATGGAGATGAAGCTTTGTTTTATGCATTGGCGCTGTTTGGAATTATTACCGCTAATTCATTGTTTTCACTATTTGCGATTGCTGTTAGTTCTTGGATGTCTAACAAAGTAATTATGGATTTGCGTAGTGACATATTTGCCAAGTTACTAAGACTACCAAAGTCTTATTTTGATCAAAATACAAAGGGTAGCATACTTTCTAAGGTCACTTTTGATGTGGGACAACTTGCTAGTGTAGCTTCCTCTATTTGGATAGAGCTTGTTAAAAACTCAATGTTTTTGGTTGTTTTAACTGGATATTTATTTTACAAGAGTTGGGAACTTACACTATCCTTGATCATCATTTTACCCTTGCTAGCTATAACTGTTAAATTATCATCTAGTCGTGTATATAACTCCAGCAATAAGGCGAGACAATCAATAAGTGATATGACACACTTGCTTAATGAAAATATTTCAGGAGGTTCGTTAATAAAGATTTACAATGCGCAAAAACAAGAGAGTGAAAAATTTAAGAATTTGGCTCAGATAATTCGTCAACAGCGCTTCAAGGTTAACGTAACTACCGCTTTTAACGTGAATGCTATTAATGTTTTAATTGCATTTCCCTTGGGCTGTGTAGTGTATTTTTCTTCTGTTTACTTGCAAATGAGTGCAGGTGATTTTCTATCTTATTTCACTGCAATGGCAATGTTACCAAAGCCAGCTAAAGGACTTGTTAAAGTTAACAAATCCTTGCAAATAGCAATGGTTTCAGGTGCCAGCGTATTTGGACTGATGAATGAAGAGGAAGAAAAAAATAATGGTAAAAAACAACTTAAAAAGGTTAGAGGTGATATTAAATTTAAAAAAGTCTCTTTTAGTTATGCAGATAAAAAAACTGTTCTTAGTAATATTGATTTAGAAGTAAAAGCAGGCGAAACTGTTGCATTGGTGGGAGCTACAGGTAGTGGAAAAACCACTATTATTCAATTATTGGCAAAATTTTATTCAGTAGATTCAGGGTCTATCACCATTGACGGTATAGATATTTCTGAGTTTGAGTTAAATTCATTACGCTCTCAAATTGCTTTTGTTGATCAAAATGTTCGTCTATTCAACGACACTATAAAAAATAATATCGCTTTAGGGCAAGTTGATAATATGAGTAATAAGAAAATTGAAAATGCTGCCAAAATAGCTAATGCTTATGATTTTATACAAGAAATAAGTGGGCAGTTTGATGCTGAGATTGGCGAAGATGGCACTAAACTATCTGGTGGCCAACGTCAGCGCTTAGCCATTGCTAGAGCGATTGCTAAAGATAGTCCAATTTTGATTTTAGATGAGGCAACTTCAGCATTGGATTCTATTACCGAAAAGCAAGTTCAGGCGGCAATTAGCGATATGCAAAAAGACAGAACTACAATCATTGTTGCGCACCGTCTCAGCACTATAAAAAAATCTGACAAAATTATAGTATTGCATCATGGGCAAATTGTTGAACAAGGCACTCATCAAGAGTTACTTGATTTGAATGGAAGATATGCCTCACTTTATGGGCATTAACCCCTAATTTGGAAGTTTAATTTTACAACGTAAGATGTCTATGAAAAAAGTATAAAGTGTTTATGAATAATAAAATTACTGGAATATTTAGCTTTTTTCGTCTTTCTGAAGTGTGAGCAAGAGTAAGGGCGCATGTTAAAAATATCAATTATAATTCTTAATTACAACTCATTAACGCTTGTTAAAAGCTGCTTACAGTCTTTCGAAAAATATTCGCCACAAGTAGATTATGAGATAATTATTGCCAATAATGATAATAATTATAATGCTTTCAAAGACTTTTCAAAACACTATCCTGAAATAAAATTCATCCAAAACACTGGAAATTGGGGATTTTCTAGTGGTTGCAATCTGGGCGCAAGTATTGCAAGTGGAAAGTATTTATTGTTTCTGAATCCCGATACCGAATTAACCGCTACACCCGCAATTGATAAAATGGTTGATGTTTTAGAAAAGAACGATGATATTGGGATATGCAGTTGTAAATTAATCCCTCCAAAAGGTGAAATTGAAGTTGATGACTTGTCAATGCGCTGGAGTAGCCCTTGGGCCTATATTAATTTAGTTGAAAAGATTCACAGCATTGTATACAAAAATAAAATTTATCAAAGGCTTTCCAAAGATGGGAGTCTTTTTTATACAGACTTTATTATGGGGGCTGTTCTTTTAATTAGCGTTGATGATTTTAAAAAAATAAAAGGGTGGGGTGATGATACATATTGGATGTATTTTGAAGATAATGATATTTGCAATAAGGTGTCAAAAAGATTAAATAAAAAATTAGCCGAACTGCGCCATTATGAGATTTTACATATAGGTGGAGGTGCCTCAGACGAGGGTAATGCAATGAAGATTGCAATGATTACATCCAGGTATAGTTACATCTATCATAATAGTTACGGATTGTCAAAGGCAGCCGTATTCTTTATATTATTATCCTGTATTGTAAAAAATCTATTTATACCTATTATCAAGCTATCACTAAATGTATTATTATTTAATCGTAAAAAAATTGAAAAATACAAATACATTACGATAGAGGTATTTAAATATTATCTAAAGTCAGTCAAAAGAAGAACCTGGAATAGTGATAAATTAGAACGTGAAAAGAGATAGGGAAATATTAGAATTTTTTTCGTACTATTGCGCCATAAAAAAGTGTACTGTTGTTAAAAATTTATTATTACTCGTGTCAACTGATTTCAAATCTAAAAAATACAAACAATAGGTGGTAAAATTGTTTAAATATGTGACAGTTCAATTGCTACAGAAGAATATTTTAGCGTCTTAAAAATTATGGCCTTACCCTTGGGCTTAATTTTTTTAAAGCCAAGGGTAATTTATTGATACAGATAAAGAGGTTTTTTTCATGGCTAGACAAATACCAATTATTGTTATAAATCTAAAAAAAGATGCCGATAAAAAAAATAAAATCATACAGCAGCTAAATGATTTAAATCTTGAATTTAGTTTTTTTAATGCAATCTATGGTGACGAGTTAAGTCCTGAAGAATTGAATGCAGTATATAGCCCAAGACACTCAAGTGAAAAAGGGTTAAGAACTGTAAGAAGAAATGAAATTGGCTGTGCATTAAGTCATTTTGGCGTTTATAAAAAAATGCTAGATGATAATGTCGATAAAATTATTATATTAGAAGATGACGCTATTCTTGATGAAAATTTTGTCGAAGCATTGGATATTATTGAACATTTACCCAGCAACTGGGAGTTGTTTTTATTAGGCTATTCGTCTAAAAGGGATATACCTTGTAATTTCAATATTAAATTAAAAAGCAATCCTACAATGTTTAATGTAGGAGTGTCACCAATACCCAGGGGTTGTCTACATGCCTATGTTATCAATCAGAAAGGCGCTAAACGAATGTTGTCGTATAAAAAGTCTATGTATCAACCCATAGACCGCTATAGTGGTGATTATAGTTTGATGAATGTTTATACACTATATCCTAGGGTTGCAAAACAAGATGCCGATCTTGAGAGTTCAATTGGCTACGATTGGATGAAGGACACAGGCTGGAAGCAGCAAAAAATTGTTAAAGCCATTAGAGGGTTTAACAACAATAGAAGAAAGAAAAGACAAGAAAGTAAATCGTTTTCATTGAGTTGTCTTATTCGTAAAATTAAATTTAAAATAAAGCATGGTTTTAAGGGGTATTATCAATGAAGCACCACTTAATAACAACTGCAGACGAGCAAACCTGGCCAGAAGATAAAAATCAGCCAGTTTTATTTTTGGGTGAGTGGTGTAAGCTATATTCCAGAAAAGGAAATTGGGAAAAGTTAGATAGCGAAACTCATCTCTGTCATCATTGGAATGACAGGGATAAGCTTTATGCTGACTATCAAGCAATGCAACTTATCCATGAAAAAATACTACCCATACTGGCAGATAAGCTCAATGAAATTCATCAGGTTAATTACTCGCTAAGATATTGGAGGATACTAGTCGGGCCTTGGCTAGGGGTTTTTATTAGTGTACTGTTTGATAGGTATTCTGTATTGAAGTCAGTTTTTTCAGATGATAAAAAATATAGCTGCACTTTTATTAAAAGAGATGACTTTTCATTTGTGCCACATGATATGAGGGATTTTGAAAATTTCAAATCTAGGGATGATTGGAATGAGCTTATCTACAGTCAATTAATAACGGAATACTGGGCAGATAAGGTAGAGGCTACTTGGGTAATCGAAAATAAAAATCATGGCTTTAAGAAAGAGACAAGTGCAAAAATAAAAAGAAAGATGCGTAATAGAAAAATTGTTGCATTTATAAAGCAACTTTATATTAGTAACAATAGCTATTTCTTTATAGGTAGTTATTTACCATCAAAAGTCCAGCCAGCACTACAAAGGCGCCTTGGACAGGTTGTTAATGCATGGAGGCCACTTCCTTCTCCAACTATAGAGCATAGTGCTGATACTAGAGAGCAATGGAAGGTGTTAGATATAGGTGCAGTTACTGATTTTGAGCGCGCCTTGCAAGTGATGATACCTTTACATATCCCAACTCTTTACTTGGAGGGGTACAAAGCATTAAGTACGGCTGTTAAAAAGCTGCCTTGGCCTAAAAATCCAAAAGCAATATTTACCAGTAATAGTTTTTGGTTGGATGACATGTTCAAGGCTTGGGCGGCCAGTAAAACAGAAATCGGCACGCCACTGGTGATAGGGCAGCACGGTGGAACATATGGTGATGGACTTTTCTTTTGGCTTAAGACACACGAAACCAAAATTGCAGATAAGTGGTTGTCGTGGGGCTGGAGCGATGAAGCTCAAAAAAATATCATACCCATTGCTAATCTAAGAATTATAGGTAGTCAAGTTGACTACAATCCTAAGGGTGGCGTGGTAATGATAGAGACCGGTATGTATCGCTACCACTCCCTTATGATTTCTGCACCCGTTGCAAGCCAGTGGCTAGATTATTTTAACGATCAACAAACGTTTTTATCAGAGTTGCCGGATGCATTACAACAGCGAGTTTTATTAAGGCTGGATCGTAGAACCGGTGAATGGATGGGAGGGGAAAGGCATTGGCATGAAGTAATGCCTAAAGTTGTTATCGATGCTGGTGTTAATAATATGAAAGAGACAATTCAAAATAGTAGACTTTGCATTGTTACCTATGATGCTACAGCTCATTTAGAAACACTGGCCTGGAATGTGCCAACCATTATGTTTTGGAACCCAGAACATTGGGAAATTAATGAGCAAGCAAAACCTTATTTTGACATGCTTGAATCGGTAGGTATTTTTCATACGACGCCACAAGGTGCTGCACAGCAAATGATCAAAGTTTGGGATAATGTTGAAAGTTGGTGGCAATCTGATAAAGTTCAGCAAGCAAGAAGTACTTTTGTTGCGCAATATTCAGCAACCCCTGAAAATGCACTTGATTTGCTAAAAGAAGTATTGGTCGAGGTGGCGGATAAAGCGAAATAAACTTCAATTGACATTATTTTTTTGAGTATGATTAGCCCCTATGGAAATATTTAAATGAAAGAGTTTTGAATGGTAGTCAATGTCTGATAAAAATAAAATAATTGAAGTGGGTTACGGTAGCGTCAATAAGGTAAATATTGGCAGTAAGTTGCCATTAGTTTTTATGGGCGGACCTTGTGCAATTGAGTCTAAGAGTCACGCTTTTTTTATGGCAGATAAGATTGGCGAAATCTGTCAAAAATTGAACATTCCTTGGATTTATAAATCTTGTTATGATAAAGATTGCCGCTCTGCGCCTGATAGTTTTCATGGTACAGGGGTTGATGATGGTCTTCAGATATTGTCAGATGTTCGTGATGAATTTGGCGTACCTGTAGTATCTGATTTTTCAGATGTTGCATGGGCAGAGGCAACGGGTAAAGTGTGCGATTTGGTACAAGTGCCAGCTTACTTATGCCGACAAACTTCTATTTTGCGCGCTGCTGCACAAACAGGGCGGCCTGTCCATTTAAAAAAAGGACAATTTATGAGTCCTTGGAACATGAAAAATTCAGTGCGTAAGTTAGAGTCTCACGGTTGCGAAGAAATTATTTTAGCTGATAGGGGTACTTTTTTAGGTTATGGTGCATTGGTAAATGATATGACAAGTTTTCCAATTATGCAGAAAACAGGCTATCCTGTGTGCTTTGATGCAACTCACTCTATTCAACTGCCAACTTCAATGGGAAATATTTCGGGCGGACAAAGAGAATTTATTCCATATTTGGTTCGTGCAGCAGTAGGTTGTGGTATCAATGCATTATTTATGGAAGTGCACGATAATCCCAAGAAGGCATTATCTGATGCTAATACAGTATTAGATTTACAATATTTAGAAAATGTCCTACATCAAGCAAAAATTATGCATGAGGCACGCCTAGAATTGCTATATAAGTTTGGAGAAGATAATGTCCACCCAGAATAAAAAGTTTAATGTTAGAGATGTAATGCTTGATACTAATAGTTTTCCTGTTGTGATGGAAGCTGATATCGTAAAAGAGGCCCTGGATAGAATGGATGCTTTTGGTTTGGGCATTGCATGTATTAAGAGTAGTGACAACCGATTGTTAGGTATTATCACTGATGGAGATGTTAGAAGAAAGTTATTGTCCATACAGAAGCCTTTGCTTGCTTTTTTTATTGATGATGCGATTAATCAAACTGTCTATAATCCGATTACCGTTTCAAGTGACACGAGTTTGACTGATGCGGTAGTTTTAATGGAGGAAAAGCAAGTTTGGGATCTGCCCGTTGTTGATGAAGGTAAATTGGTTGGTCTATTGCATCTTCATCAAGCTATTAAAAAAATCCTATAATTGTAATTACAAAAAAATCGAAATGAAAGATAAGAAAGTTATAGGTGTCATTCCTGCGCGCTATCAATCTTCTCGATTACCAGGTAAACCTTTAAAAGATATTTACGGCAAGCCTATGATTTATTGGGTAGCTAAACAAGTTGAAAAATCCAATTTAAAAGAATATTATGTTGCTACAGATGATGATAGAATTTTTGACGCCTGTCAGAAATATTCTATTCCGTGCGTTATGACATCAACAGAATGTATAAATGGCACAGAGCGTGTTGCTGAGTTGGCAGCTAAAATTAAGGCAGATTATTATGTTAATATACAGGGTGATGAGCCTTGTATTGAAATAGATGTAATCAACACTTTTATTGAGAGTTCGCAAGAATTTAAACAGATTGACTTTATTCAGGCAATTTCAAAAATAACCGATACTGAGTCGGCGGCGGATAAATCCATTGTTAAAGTGGCAACAACAAAAGATAATAAGATTTTGTATTATTCCAGGCTACCAATTCCTTACGCAATAGAGGGGGAGGCAGAGGCAACACACTATAAGAGTTTAGGGCTGTATTTATATAGTAAAAGTTTTTTACATAGTTATTCATTAATGGGTAGTGCCGAGCTAGAAAATACTGAACATATAGAGCAATTACGAATCTTAGAAAATGGTATTTCTATTTATGCAGTTGAAGTTAATGACAATGGAATAAGCGTTGATACAGAAGAGGACTTAGCTAGGATAAAGAGTGAATTTCGCGACCATTTTCAATAAATAAAGTTGTGGCTACTAATAATATGAAAGATGATTAGACGTTATTTAATAACAACTGCAGATGAGCAAACCTGGCCAGAAGATAAAAAACAGCCAATTTTGTTTTTGGGTGAATGGTGTAAGCTATATTCTAGGAAGGGCAATTGGAAAGAATTAAATAGCAAGACCCATCCTCATCATTGGAGTGACAGAGAAAAGCTTTATGCCGACTATCAAGAAATTCAAGCTATTTATGAAAAAACACTATCTGCTTTGGCAGAAAAACTCAATAAAATTCATCAAGTTAACCACTCAATAAGGTATTGGAGAATACTAGTTGGACCTTGGTTGAGATCTTTTTCTGGGGCGTTATTTGATAGATATTCTGTATTAGAGTCACTTTTCTCAAATAATGAAAAATATGTTTTTTCAGCTGTTAAACAGTCCTGTTTCTCATTCGTATCAAACGATTCAAAGGAGTCTATGGGCTTTCAAGGTAGGGATGATTGGAATGAGTTTATTTACGGACAATTGATCACCTTGCACTGGCTAGATAAGGTAGAAATTATTTGGATAGAGCAGAATAAAGATTCTAACATTAAGGAGGAGGTAAGTACTAGAGTAAAAATAAAGGCACGCATTAGAAAGGCTCTTGCATTTATAAATCAGCTTTATATTAGAAATGATAGTTATTTCTTTATTAATAGCTACTTACCCTCAAAGATAGAATCAAAATTACAAAAAAGCCTTGGACAAGTACCTAATATATGGAAGCCCCTTCCTTGCCCAATTGTAGAATACGATGATGATATTAGGAATCAGTGGAAGGCATTAGATATGGGTGCGGTTACTAATTTTGAGCACGCCTTGCAAGTGATGATACCCTTGCACATCCCAACTCTTTACTTGGAGGGGTATGAAGTACTTAATACAGCTGTTAAAAAACTACCTTGGCCTAAAAATCCAAAAGCGATGTTTACCAGTAATAATTTTTGGTCGGATGACATGTTCAAGGCTTGGGCGGCCAGTAAAACAGAAATCGGCACGCCACTGGTGATAGGGCAACATGGTGGAGCGTATGGATCAAATCTATTTTTACAGCTTGAGGCGCATGAAACCAAAATTGCAGATAAGTGGTTATCATGGGGTTGGAGTGATGAAAATAGGAAGAATATTACTCCTATTGCCAATCTAAAAATTATAGATATTCAGATTAACCATAATCCAAAAGGAGGTGTGGTAATGATGGAGTCAGGCGCACATCGTTACCCCTCACTCACACTTCCTGCACCTGTTGCAAGCCAGTGGCTAGATTATTGTAACGATCAACAAACGTTTTTATCAGAGTTGCCAGACGTATTACAACAGCGAGTTTTATTAAGGCTAAAGCGCGGAAGCGGCGATTGGATAGGCGGAGAAGGGTATTGGCATGAAGTAATGCCTGAAGTTGCTGTAGATTCAGGGAACAAAAGCATTAAAGAAATAATACAAGACAGTAGACTTTGTATTGTTACCTATAATGCTACAGCTCATTTAGAAACACTGGCCTGGAATGTGCCAACCATTATGTTTTGGAACCCAGAACATTGGGAAATTAATGAGCAAGCAAAACCTTATTTTGACATGCTTGAATCGGTAGGTATTTT
>Ga0255775_1004797_pt1 | contig 10503 bp, 11 predicted proteins | sample 011ome_26_FD_179973 | JGI IMG/M metagenome (GOLD analysis project Ga0255775, IMG submission 179973) | Coastal salt marsh microbial communities from the Groves Creek Marsh, Skidaway Island, Georgia - 011511BT metaG (version 2) | ecosystem: Environmental > Aquatic > Marine > Intertidal zone > Salt...
AATGAAGGTGGCCCAATTGGCGGCGTATGTTGCGGATAAGTCCTCCTACCATCACGGTGAGGTCTCTCTCGCAGATACCATCGTCAAGTTGGCGAATGACTATATGGGTTCAAACAACATCAACTTACTTCAGCCGTGTGGTCAGTTTGGTACGCGTCTTATGGGTGGAAAGGATGCGTCTCAAACGCGTTACATCTTCACCAAGTTATCCAAGGAGACTCGTAAGATTTTTGACCCCCGTGACGACCCAATTCTCAACTACTTGGAGGATGATGGGAACCAAATTGAGCCAGACTTCTACATGCCAACACTTCCTCTCGTACTCGTAAATGGTACGGAGGGTATCGGGACTGGTTTCAGTTGTTATGTACCACCCTTCAATCCCAAGGATATCAAGGAGAACATCCAACGAATGCTTGATGGTAAGGCTATCGTACCTATGCGTCCCTGGTTCAAGGGGTTCAAGGGTGTGGTACACAAGGAGGACGATACTTGGATGATGGAGGGTGTGTGGAAGTGGTCGGGTACAAATATTGTCGTCACAGAACTTCCACCGGGTCGTTGGACGCAAGATTACAAGGAATACTTGGATGGTCTCGTTGAAAAGAAGTTGATTGGTGGTTTCACAAACAACAGTACCACGGAGGATGTTCACTTTGAAATCTCAGGATACACTGGAAAGGATCTGCTCAAGGATCTGAAATTGCGGAAGACGTTCCACGTCTCAAATATGCACCTCTTTCACCCAGTCAAGGGTATCTACAAGTACTCAAGCCCCGAGGAGATTCTCAAAGACTTTGTGGAACTTCGCCTTGACCACTACGTGAAGAGAAAGGCGCACCTCATCAAGGTTCTTGAGACACGCGCCACTATGTGTGGCTACAAATCAAAGTTTGTGACTATGGTCATTGAGGGAGATATTGTGGTCTTCAGACGCAAAAAGCAGGATTTGGAGCGACAATTGTCTGCAATCTTCCCCCAAATTGGTGGAACCTATGACTACCTCCTCAATATCAAGACGGTGCAGTATACCGAAGAGAGTGTGAAGGCTCTCATTGATGAAGCAAAGCAGGCGAGAGCTGAATTGGAACAGATGAAAAAGACAAGTCACATTGATATGTGGAAAACTGATATTAAAAATATGTAGGCAATAGATAAGTATGGGTGAAGCTGCGAAAATATCGCTCAAAGCTATTGGGAAGCAAGATACGTATTTGCTTTCCAAAGATCCAGAAGAATCCTTCTTTAATTATACGTTGGATAAAAGACATTCAGAGTTTAGAAAGTATCACAGAAGTAAGAATGTTGTAAATCCCGGGACGATACAGAACTGGCCATTTGGTCAAACCATAAAGGTACAATTCAATCCAACGAATATGGGTGACCTTCTCAGTAATATGTATGTGAGCATAACTATGCCGGGTATAAGTGTTGGTAATTACGCTGACCAATTGGGTCGACACATCCTCAAGAGCGTGACGATGTTTGTGGACGACATTGAGGTTGAGAAAATTCACGACGACTGGGGGATTATCTATGATGAACTGTATCTAGAAATGTCTGAAAAGGTAGCTAATAGATTTCTTGTAAATAGAAATTTGGGATATGATGATTCAACTCTAAATGATGATGTCGCACGATATTCATCGGACCTAGTGATTCCAATCCACTTCTTTTTTTCTAGAAAGTATGCGAGTGACGAGTACATCTCAAATAAACCAAATAGACCATACTTCCCAGTGTGTGGGGTGTACCGTCAAAAGATTACGTTTGAATTTGAGTTTCACAAACAGTCATTCTTTACGGATACAACGGATGCCCTTGAACTTCCATCATTCAACATAATCACAGAGGAAATAACAGTCTCCCCAGAAGAACGAAAGTTCTTTGCGAATGAGAGGCAAACATTCATCACAGACTTGGTACGAAGACATCCAAGTATCATAAGTGAACCAAATAAGTACACGATACGAAACAACCTGGTCCCAAACATTCCAGTGAAGTGTATACACTGGTTTCTTCGTAATACCAAGTTTGAGGATGAAGATACAATCAAAGAAGTTGGTGAGAATGACGAGGAACTCTTCTATGTTCAAAATCGATTTAACTTTTCATCGAATGTGAGCTTTGACGAAATTCAAACATTCTTTGACCCAATTATGGAAAGTGCGAGTTTCTATATTAATGGAACTAAAATGCCCAATGTAACACAAACAACGCACAACTACTACAAGTATCTCGTCCCATTACACAACAGACTGGCGAGACCTTTCCGGAATATATACACGTACAGTTTCTCGATGAATCCGGTAAATGTGGAACCATCGGGGAACTTGGATTTTAGTCAAATACAATCTGAAAAAACAAACATAGAAGTGACGCTAGACCAGACCGAAGTTGATACGAGTTCAAATACATACTCATTAAATATGTACTACACTGGGTATCAAACGTTTGTATTTGATAAGGGGTTTATGTCGATTGCTTATTAAATAAACACTCGCGATTACTACTGATATAATCAATAATCTTATTCTTAATGCACCATTTGATGAAATTTAATTGCGCCAACGTTGTTTGGATTTCATCTGATGTCCCAGGTACGACATAGGCGAACTTTTGTGACCGACAGAATGGGTCAAACAACTTTTTACTGTACCCGTCAAGACTTGACTTGTAGGCACAGTGTACGGTAAACAATTTACCATCACCAGTTTGGTAGGATGTGTGGTTCTTTTTTGCGTAGTTTGTGATAAACCATTCCAGATTTCGGAGTGATATACCACTAGATTTGTCGAGTATAGTCAGTAGTGTAGTTCTATTCTTCGCATTGTCGTAAAATTGGTTGATGGATGATAGTAGAATATCGTTTTTGCTCATTATTATATAATAGTATCAAAATCTATAAGCTCGTTTGGGGCTTCACACCCCGGACACCCTCTTACAAACATCTGCTCCGGACCGTGATTGTGAATACTCGAACACGACATAGTTCTCTGCTTCAAACGGTCTCGCTGTCCTATGTGATGTCTACAGTACCCTTCGTGAACACCTCTAAATGTACAGCGCTGTCCATTCGATTTTGTACCTTTACACACTGAACCCGTGTGCACTTTTGGTATGTCTCGGAGTAATAAATCGAGGGCGATGCAATGTTTTTTTGAAATTATTTCGGCGTATTCATTGATGATAGCATTTACCCTATACTCCAATTCCTCGTCGACCAGGTCTGTAATTTTATCATAGAGACTCATTCCTTACTATCTTCTAGCTCGTATTTTTTAAATAGGTCATCCACGGATTCATTCTTTGTAACTCTTGCTTCTTTGATACGACCTCTGAGAGCCACCAATGTCCCAGTCTCCTCGAGTCCAAGACGCTTACACTCTGCGATGAGGTCGTCCTTCTTCATCGAACTGAGTGCGGGTTCTCGTTGGGGTTTTGGGGGTTTGTGTTGGTTGATGATATCACCGAAGATTTCCTCCTTCACATTCTCGTACAGTGGGTCCAGAAGGTCACACACGGGGTTCAAAAACTTGTTGAGGAAATAATAATGATAGTCCACCGGGATGTTATGTTCTTCAACATATTTGGGGTCTTCGGCTTTCTCGTACGCCTTGGCTTTGGGGTCTGCAGTCTTTGTGAGAATATAGGGAACACGGTCTCCAGACTGTGGCTCAGAACCAGGCTTACGCTGTCGCATCTTCGTGACTACCTGCACGTGTGATTGATTAATATGTACAGCCTCGGAACTTGTAACGGATACATTTTTACCTCCAACTTTGTATGAATCGGAGAGACCTTGGCTCAATACAAGCTTCTCGTTGGGGATATCCCCAGACAGAAGTTCGATGGCGCGCTCCTTGGCCAACTCCTTGGGTGGCCCAGGGTCACTTGACGTGAGCACTACATCGAGAAGTTCCTTACACACCTCGCGCATATGGGGTGTGTTATCACGACGAACAATTTGGAGACCCTTCACGTCAATATAATCCATATGCATCTTACCATCTTTACCTTGGGTCCACAATTTGGCCGCGTAGCGCTTTTTGGAATACAAAAAGTAGGGCCAATACACCTTCTCCAACTCAAGATTATTAGGCTTCTTGAAGAGAGCTGAACACTCTTCGGCCGCCCGCTCCCCAACCTTCCAACTATATTCAATTGCTTCAACACCGGTACGACCCTCGACATCAAACTCAACCATCACCGAATCCGTGTCACCGTACCTTACCTTGGCCCCGGGGAAGTTTGCCTCTACGTAATTCTTTGTCTCCTCAATCATTGAGCGACCCTTTGACGTCGTCGTTGATGCGATTGGTACACAGGGGAGAATACCCTTACCCGCACCCGTGAAACCATACACAGAGTTCATAGAAATCTTGTACGCCAATTGTTTACCATTGTACACCTCCTTCATAAAACCTGTGGCGTTCGCCATATCCCGCTTAGCTTGTTTACGGAACTGCTTGAGCTCCATAAGAATATTGGGGAGCAGACTCGGGACATCTTGGGCAAACTTGTACGTCCGGTCACCAATCGTAAATGTCTCGTAGTTAATACCAGGGATATTACCATACTTTTTCTCATCCATCACATAACTTGAATAACATAGATTATGCGCCATCATAATCGACGGGTACAACGCTTCAAAATCAAGGGCTGTAATTGGGGTATAGTACGCACCCTTTTGGGCCTCCAGGACTGTCGCGCCCTCATAAGGTTCTTCGGGGAGTGCACCGTACCGAATCGTGGGAACCATAAATCCCAATTCCCGTGCCTTCTTTGTAAGTTGTGAGAATACCTTGATTTGTTGACCTCTCTCCACGAGGAACGGTACCGGGACCCACGTGGCTTTAGCCATCTCAATCAAGTTCAACAAGGTGCATAACTTCTTCATAAGTTTGTGTGGGAGAATAGTATCCTTGATACAATACTCCGCAACATCCCTCAACTTTACAGGGTCACCTTCGCGGTAACGTGCAAACATCTCCTTGGGTGCCATATCAATCTTTTGGTCCCCAAGATACAATTTGGAGACATTGTCCAATTTGTAACTATCCAACTTGTAGCCCTTCTTAATCTCATGGAACATATCGAATGTGAAACGTCCAGGCATTGGTAAAAGCTTGAGAAGATTATCACCGAGAGCGCTCGAGGATAACTTCTTAATCACAAGTTCAGACTCAGTATCCCGAAGTCTCCCCAAATTATAAAAGTCTGGGTCACATCGGGTGATGCGAGCTCTTTTGTACATATACTCAAGATCAAATCCAAATATATTCCACCCCGTAATGATATCAACCTCTTTCTCTTGGATGTATTTCTGAAATGCTTCTAACATGTCTCGTTCAGTATTGAAACTGATGATAGTGCACCCCTCCAGGTTAGGGTCGGTCTGTTTATAACACAGGCACGTCTTGTCGTATGGTTCATCAGAACCAAATGTACAGAGTGAAATCGCAATTTGAAAACACGCATCACCCATAATTTCAGCATCTGGAAACTTACCTGTAGAACTGTTACATTCAATATCAACAGAAGCCACAACAAATGGTGCGATATCATCTCTGGCTACGGGTTTGAGGGTTGACCAGTTGTTACAGAAGAGGTCAATGTCGACATTTGCCAGGTGTGACCGAATACACGCATCACCGGTGTCCAACCATCCAGTCGATTGAATCCCAGTGCGATGCATCAGACGGAGCATAGGATCCAAATTTGATTCATAGACTTTTACGTGTCGCACTCCAAATATTTCTTGGAGGTCTGGGGTACGTTCGAGAGGATTTCTTAAAAATGAATCAACCAGTCGCCTCGCTTGTAAGTTCTTAAAACTCAACTTCATAAATAAGAACTCCTCATTGTTTTGAAATCCCCAAACATCTTTTGATTTCGCGACAGAGTAGGATAGCAACGAACCTTTACACTTCTCACAGAGAATATCGTAAATTCTCTGAATCTTGTGAGTGTTTATATGTCCAGGAAGTTTAATAAAAAAGTATGGACTAAAAGATGTCGTGAGACACACAGATTTACCATCCTCGGTTTTACCTAATATACTGATGAGATGTTCGTCATCTGCGTCTCTTGCCTCCCACGTCAACGCTTGGAAGACTACCATGTTATGTGGATATCGAGCCAAAATTTTAATATCATTTACTAGTAAAATGTCAGCTGCCTTGATTGAACTTGTTTCAGTGGGTGCCCAGGATGTGTACATTACTGGTGACCCACAAGTCAGTTTTTTCCGTCAAAATTACAAACGCTATACCAACTTCGCGATGAAGCCAGAGCGTATGGATTACATCGGTACCTTTGGCGCCTCCAATGAAGTCGTCATCCCCATCCGTTCCAAGGGTGACCTCATGAGTTACATCTGGATTGAAGGTACGAATATCTCCAGTGTCGCGACCAACTCCGATGGTCTCTTTTCAGCCGGCGCTACGAACCCAACGACATTTGAATTGTGGATTGGGGGTCAAAAGGTGTCTGAACTCGATTCTCTCTTCATTCAAGGTGTGTACAACCCACTTTTGCGTGATAACACAGCCAAGGCGTCGTGTGCCGTGACGACCAACTTGGTCAAGGAAAACCACGGTGGTAACTATTTTATGGTTCCATTCTTCTTTGGTGAGGATTGGACGAAGTGTCTCCCACTTGTGGCGCTCCAGTACCACGACGTGGAACTTCGTATCAAGTGCCGTGATGGATACATTCCATTGGAGAGACCCAAGGTGTACGGTAACTACATCTACTTGGACACGGATGAACGTGCGTTCTTTACGGAACAGGAGCACGAGATGCTCATTACCCAGACGCAATACCAATTGGCGTCTAATACTGCTACGGAAATTGACCTCACCTATTTCAACCACCCAGTGAAGTCTATTCACTTGGTATCTGGTAAGGCGACCGTGTCGCCTTGGGCTCAAGAATTTACGTTTCAAAAGTCGTCAATGTACATTAATGGTGTCGCTCTTTTCGAAGAAACGTCCAACGTGTATCACCACAACGTTGTCCCAGAAATGCATTGCACGGACTTGCCCGATAACCTCCTTGATGACCTTCCCACGTTCTCGTGGCCATTCTGCCTCACGATGAGCAAGATGCAACCCACAGGAACGCTCAACTTCTCTCGCATCGATAACGCGAAGTTGTCTCTCGTTGGACCAACTGGGGGTAACCAGCTCCACCGCGTGTATGCGGTCAACTACAACATCCTCCGTATCAAGAATGGTATGGCTGGTATTGCATTCGGTAACTAATTTATATGTATATTGTATATGAACCGACAAAAAGCCCTCACACCTAGAATGTGGGCAAATCTGAATAAGAATATAAGAATTATCAATCGCCAAAAACAAGCTGAATTGAAGGCGTTAGAAAAGATTAAGCGTAAATTTAATAAAGGTGTAATTCCCTCCCCAAGTGAAATGAAATTATATTGGAAATTCGCAAATAAGCTGGGTTAAAAATATAAATTGTACATACTCCACGATGGATAGAGTTCCAATCAAACTCATCTCCAATACAAATGTGAGAAATCACCTCTTGAAATTGAAGAACGAGACATCGCACATAGACACACAAGACTATATCGAGAGTCGGATACACATAAAGCGCTCGGCGCGAGACCTTATGGCTATCGAGGATGCCTCCGAAATCGCCAAACAATTTCTCCAGGAACGTGGAATTTTTGAAAAGATTGGGGAGGATATCAAAAAAGAGTCTGGAGTTCATTTTAAGTTTGTGTGTACGACGACACCCGGAAAAACTCACACAGGTCTAGAATATAGACACATCGCGCACACATACCCAGATGGTGGTGGTCATTACGGACTTGTACGGGTGGACCATACCGCAAAGACTATCAAATTATTTAATTCAATGGGTCCTAATAGACGAGAGTTTATAGATGAACTCGAGACATCATATTCTCTGAAAAGAGATACGACTACGTTTCAACCCACTGGTGGATTTGTGACCACCGATGTGAAGAGCTACAAGCAACTCCTCAAGGATACCAAGATTCGTGTACCAAATACAGAGATTCTTGAAAAGTCTTTTAAGATTTCACAATATGACGAATTATCACAACATCACTTTTGCTACATAGAGGCGTTTATAGCGATGATGCACGATACAATGGGAACACCATTAGGACCCAAAGACCCAAGAGACCGACTTTCATTCGTAAAGGCTATAGTATGGGGTCTCATTCACAAGTATGTTCCCAAAGCACAACGTAATACATTAGAGTGGACATACTTCACAACAAACTTTCCATATTATATGAAGGTGACTGATGCACAGGGTCAAAGATTTAGATTGAATCATATCGCACAAATACCAAAGTCAGGTGAAAAGATTCGAAAAATATTGGTAAAGATGGAACTTCTGGGGAATATTGATGCACGTTGGTCTTTACAACGGATTGTAAATTGGGCGGGGAGTAAAATCTAAGTATATTATAAATGGTGCTCCCATTCATTATTGCAGGAGGTCTCGCGGTAGCAGCGGCCTACACATACTTTGGTGAAAACCTCGTGAGTTCTAAAGAAGCCAAAAAGATGATTCGTTCGGGAAAGATAAAGAAGGTCATTGATGTTCGTACAGTCGCGGAATATAGAGCTGGGCATTACCGGGGAGCTCTTCATATCCCAGTCAATAAAATCAATAAGAAGACAACTACGGAACTTCCAAAGAAGGGGTTACTCGTCTACTGCAACACTGGACAACGGGCCAGATTTGCGGCAGAGAAATTAGAGGAATTGGGTTTTAAAGATGTGTATTACATTGCTGGTCACTACTCAAGCCTCAACTGAGACCCTCAATGACTTCCTTCGTCTTTTCATACATTCGCTTCGCGTAGAATGTCTCATCTTGAAGCTTTTCCCAAATCTTCAATCGATACTCCAAGAAATCCAAGAATCTCTCGGGGTCTCGTTTGGACTTGTAGCGGATCTTTTCGCCTTTCATAGCCTTTTCCATCGCAGCAATCTTGGCTTCGAACATGCGCTTTTCCATAGCATCAGGGGTCTCGCGGGAGGTGACTTCTTCCTTTTTGAGCGCCATTTTGTATTACATTCGTTTCATCTTTTTAATAGTCTCTCCAACCTTGGTCTCTCCTTATTCATAAAAATTGTAAACGTCATATAGTCGCCAATGAGTTGTACTTGACCATGATTAGAGTTTGCGTATTTATGTATTTGTTCCATACGAACCATATCAACGAGCGACATCTTCGTCTTTGGGGCTTTGCTGTGGTGTATCGCGAGAACTGCCGCATCTCTCTTCGTTTCTTTGGGGATGGTATCCCCCTCGTGGCATATAATCACATGCGACCCTGGGCATCCAGCTGCATGCATCCACCACTCTTTGGGGTAACTTGACATTGTCAATGCGTCATTGTCTTTAGCATTTTCACCCACCTTGATTTGAATACCGTCGTGGGATGTATATGTCTTCATAAGCACGTATCAATTTAAATCTTTATAAACTACAAGATGCGAGATCCAGCGAATGATAATATGGTGCGAATGAATAATTCAAACTACAACACAAATAACTACAATAGAGCCCGTGAGTTGCGGGTCGTTAATACAAACTCAAACACAAATGAAAATAATGTGGGTCAGGCCAGACCGCGAAGAATAGATCCCAATGCCCTTCGCCGTATGCGAAGAGCGCGGATGACGTTTATGGTAAATGGTGGCCGTCGTCTTAACTTTGCCAACAACAATAACAGACCAAATACGTCCAACTACATACAAAACATAAAACAAATAAAAAAGAATGCGAATCAAAATAATACATCAAATAAGATTCCTTGGAAAAATATGAAGGTGAAAAATTTTCCAAGAGATCCAATCAGCACCAACAATATTGAATCTGGTGAAAAGGTTGTGAAAATTAACAAACTGTATCTCACACCAAACTCTTTCCGTAAATTGGCGCGGATGTCTATGACAAGTGCTCTCAACGCAAATGGTAATATGGTATTGTTCAAAAATCCAATGACCCGTGGTAATGTGAAAAAGGGGGATCTCGAGTTTGTTATTATTAAACGCGCAAAGAAGAACTAAAATTATTGATGAGGTACAATATAATGCGCGTTGTACTCAGCCCAAGTCTATGCCCATCTCATAAGTACCGGGTAATTCTTCCCAATAAGAGAAGCATTAACTTTGGACAGGTTGGTGTTGAGGATTACACAGATCACCGCGATTCTCAACGCATGCGCACACACCTCATCGAGAAGGGTGCTATTGTTCCAGAGACGCTACGACTGGAGACGGACATACACGAAATCCACCGGGGTATGCTCATGATTGATCATAGCACCCACGAGGATTGGGACGATTGGTATTCAACCGAATATTGGGAAAGGTGGATGTTATGGTCCTATCCAAATATTGATCATGCGAAATTGTGGATGGCGATGCGAAAAGGTATTTTATTTATGCCCGTGGCAGAAGATTTGTGGTACAATGGTTACTA
>Ga0255775_1004847_pt1 | contig 10440 bp, 7 predicted proteins | sample 011ome_26_FD_179973 | JGI IMG/M metagenome (GOLD analysis project Ga0255775, IMG submission 179973) | Coastal salt marsh microbial communities from the Groves Creek Marsh, Skidaway Island, Georgia - 011511BT metaG (version 2) | ecosystem: Environmental > Aquatic > Marine > Intertidal zone > Salt...
GAGAAATACAATAGATTCAACTTTGTTAGTTGTTAGATTGTAAAAATCTTCACCACTTTTGAATTCAAAGTATTCTTTTCTTAAGTTATAATTTACTTTAGTTCTAAAAGCTCGATCTGAATCTAATAATTGGATATTAGCGTCTTCAGGGGAATTAAAAAAATAAAAAGAACCATCAATTTCTATAGAACTTTCAACTTTTTGAGATCCAATTTCATCAATAATTTTTTGAAAAATAAAGTTTTGATTTGTTTGGTTGTTTTGACCTAGTAAAATACTTTGGGAAAGAATTAATAATAATATTATAATTTTACTTTTCATGTAGCCAAGATAATAAAACTCATCTATTAATTTCATGTCTAAAATTAAATTCGTTTTTTCAATTTTATTTATTTGTTGTTTAACATCATGTGTTGACTCTGGATCAGACAAAATAGATTTTTATGAAATTGATAGAGTTGAATATTTCAACAAACTTGAAGGTTTTTGGCTTGGTCAATCAATAGCTAATTGGACTGGTTTGATAACCGAGATGGATAAAATTGGAAATATTGGCGAAATAAAAACTGGAAAATTCTATACGAGAAATAATTGGGGAGGTAAAGATGAGCCTAGTATATGGTCTTCAGAAACCTCAAATGGTCAAATAAACTTTGTGTTAAAAGAACCTGGAGAAATATGGGGATCAGATGACGATACTGATATTGAATACATGTACCAAGAATTATTACACGACAGTGATCAAATCATATTAAGCGCTAAAAAAATCAAAGATGGGTGGATTAAGCATATAAAATCTGAGGAAGAAAACTTTTTATGGGTTTCAAATCAAAAAGCATTTGACTTAATGCAGGATGGTCTTTTGCCTCCAAAAACTAGTGATCCAAGCTTAAATGAACATTATGATATGATTGATGCTCAGCTAACTACTGAAATTTTCGGCTTATTATCTCCGGTAAATTATAAAAGTGCTTTAAAAATGTCAAATTTGCCAATAAGAACAACTGCTAGGGGAGATGCAGCATCAATTTCTGATTTTTATGTCATGATTCACTCTTTAGCATCGACAATTGATTCAAATAAACCACTTGATGAAGAATTAATTAGAATTTCAGATTTTGCAAGCTCAGTACTTGAAAAAAACTCTTATTCACTTCCAATGTATGAGTTTGTAAAATCAAAGTTTGATTCTGGGATAACTTGGGAGCAAACACGTGATTCAATTTATCAAAGATATCAAGTTGATCAAAAAGATGGTTATGATGTTACATCAAGAAACTTGTATTGTAATGGATGTTTTGCTTCAGGAATTAACTTTGCTTCTAGTTTAATTAGCTATTTCTATGGAAAGGGAGATTTTAAAGAGACCATTAAAATTGCAACTCTTTCTGGTTGGGATTCTGACAATCCAGCTTCAACTTGGGGAGGATTGTTGGGCTTTGTTCATGGAAGAAATAACATTGAAAAAATTTTTGACAAATCCATGTCTACTAAATATAATATTCATAGAACAAGACAAAACTTTAAAAACAATGGACTAGATGACTTCAAAAATATGTCAATCAAAGGAATTCAAATTATAGATAATGTAGTAAAAAAAACAGGAGGGAAGATTGATCTTAAAAATGGAAAATGGTATGTGTCAAAACAACAATAAATTATAAATATTTTTCAAGCAGCTTTTTTGTTTTAATTATTCCATCATTTTCTCCCAAGTTTAATCCCTCATATTCAATTCCATAGTATCCATCGTAATTAAACTCTTTTGTGATATCTATTATTCTTTTAAAATCTATGGTTCTTTCTTCACCATTAGTATCAAAATCATAAGATTTGGCACTAACAGCCTTTGCATAAGGCATTAACTCAGTCATTCCTTGATACTTATCATATTCATTAATACATTGACTAAAATAATTCTCAGGATCTATTTTTTCAATGCAAAAGTTTCCAAAATCGGGTAGGGTTCCACAATTATCTAAATTTACATTTTTCATCACGTTAGCTAAATAACTTGCATTGGAGCTAAGACCACCATGATTTTCAACTATAATATTAATTTTATCTTTTCTTGAAATCAAGCAAAGTTGTGTTAAAGATTCTGATGAATATTCAATCCATCTATTTTTCCTTGTCTCACCATTTAAATTGACTCTTATGGAATGACAACCTAAGTTATAAGCCATTTCAATCCATTTTTTATGATTATCAATAGATTTTTGTCTTTTGTTTTTGTTATTTGAGGCCAAATCACCTTCACCGTCAACCATAATTAAAAGATTCTTTATGCCGTAGTCTTTAGAATTGTTTAAAAGTGTTTTAGTTACTTTTTTAATTGGTTTTGTTTTTAATTCGTTCCAATATAATGAGGATACATATTCTACAGCATCAAATCCCATTTCTCTAGCTTTTAATGAAAAGTCAAAAGGAGAGAGTGTTTGATTTATTTTTATTGCCCTATGAAGAGACCACTGAGCCAGAGAAATCTTTTTTCTTGCAGTTTGAGGGTTACTAAAAGCTAACCCCAATGTTCCTAGTGCTACAATTTGATTAAAATCTCTTCTTTTCATTTATAAACTAATTTTCAATTTTCTTTCTATTGTCTTCAGAATTAGTATCAATTAGTTTGTTGTATGGATCAATACCAACTTCCTTTGGCTCCTTGTCAACAATAATAGACACTTTATTATGAATCGAAGAAATCTTGTGTTTTTTAAGGTATAATTCAGTTTCGTTTTTATCATTGTCTTCCCCAAATATTCCAATATCAATGTAGTCTTCTAAAAATACAGAATACTCGGGCTTTTTCATGTCATCATTTTGATATGTTATAGAGTCTTTTTCTCTTTCTCCGTAAAACGCTCTTCCTTTTTCATCGTTTCTATATTTACTGACTTTAAACTCAATGTCAACTTTATATTTTCCGTTATCTAATTTTTCAGATTTAGTTTCAACAACTCTATTTTGATAAAGAGTAATTGTTTCAAACATATCATCAAGTAAGTAATTTAGTGAATCAGGCGTTACTTCTTTTATATGACTAAGTAAATCGATAGAGGTTGTGTATGGTGGTTCTTGAAAAGCAACTTTTTTAACATATTTACTTAAGGCTTTATTTAATGTTTTTTCTCCAATATAATCACTAAGAGCATAAAATACCAAAGAACCTTTTTGGTAATGAATATAACCCTGTCCATCATTATACATCAGTGCATTTTCTCTCTTTCTTTCAAAAGTTCTGGAGGTTAGGTATTCATCAAGAGATCTTTTTAAGAATTTTCGCATTTTTTTCTTTCCATTGACCTGTTCGATTACTTTTAATGTAACATACTCAGAAAGACTTTCTGAAAGCATTGTAGCGCCTAGTACATCAGCTCCTATAACTTGATGTGCCCACCACTGATGAGCAACTTCATGAACACTAACAAAGAAAGCGTAGTCATTTCCTCCTTCTTCTGAATCATCAACTTTTGCTATAAAGCCAATGTCTTCAGAAAACGGAACAGTATTAGGGAAGGATTGAGCAAATCCACCTGAGGTTCTAGGAAATTCAATAATCCTGAGTTGTCGATGTTGATATGGACTAAAGTTGGTAGAACAGTATTCTAGCGCTGCTTTCATACCTTTCATCATCCTATCTAAATTATAGTCATGATCTTTATGGTAGTATATTTCAAGTTTTACATCGTTCCACTGATCTTGTATAACCTCATATTTCGCTGAGTTAAATGCATAGAAATTTAAAATTTTACTATCCATTTTATAATGAAAATATCTTCTGTCTCCATCAATCCATTCTTTTTGAAGATAACCTGGAGCAATAGCAATTTGATCTTTTGAGGTACTAACAGTAGCTTCAAAATCAATCCAATCTGCATCTTTTGATATATAAGTATTTCCTAAAGCGGTGGAATCTGAAGGATGAGGCTTTAATTTATTTGGAGGAAGGTCATACTTCTCTCTGGTTTTATCATCTGTAAGTTCTCCGCCAGGATACCCAAAAGTTGGAAAAAGTCTATTGTTTATAAACGTACCATTACTTACAACTGAGGAATTTTTTCGAATACTTGTATTTGGTTTGTTTTTCACCGAAAATGATAATTTTAAACTATCACCAGGATACAAAGGGTTTTTTAATCTATATATATCAAAATTATATAAAGTGTCTTCTAAAACAAGATCTGTTTCTTTATCAAATTCAAAGGTGCTGATAGCGTCGTTGTGGTCTAAAAACAAACTATCTATTACATTGGATGTTTTATTTACCATAGAATAAGTTCCGCTAGCATCAGCATCTAATGTGCCAGGATATATATTTACATCAACATTTACTGAAACTATTCTTGGTTGATCATAATTTTCATATTTTTTATATTTCTTTTCCCATTCAACAGTTTCTAGCTCTCTTTCTTTTGAAGATGTTCTTTCATTTAAAACATTTGTCTCATAATAAATATATCCTCCTGAGCTTAAAAATATCAGCATGAATAAGGCTAAAAATTTGGGATATTTTCCTTTAAATCTTGAACCAGCAATTGATAATCTTTCTCCAAAGTTTGAAGGTAAGCCCCTGTAATAGAATAAGTATGTTAAGATGTAAAATACTAAACCAAGTGATAGCCAATATATTTTGTAAAGGAAAAATCTATTAAGTGAACTTCCATAACCGTCCATATCTGAGTATGAAAATCCAGTACCAGCATTGTATTTGAAAATAGATTGTTCAACACCTGCTAAGCTTAGTAGTGGTATTCCGATAAAAAGAACAATCATTATAAAAAAACCAACGAGTCTTTCAGTTGTTAAAGTGATTATTAAAAATGAAAGGAGTGCCCAAATTACGTATGAAATGAGAGATAAAATAATCAATTCGAATAGATAATGTCCTATTTCAAAATCATAATATCCACTGTAGATTTGAAATAATATTCCTGAAATCATTACAAGTGAAAGTAAAACAAGTTGCATTTTTACAATGGCTATAAACTTAGAGCCAAGTAAAATCCAATTTGGGGTAGGAGTAGTGTCGATTAACTGATTTATTTTTGAGGCTCTAGATCTGTGTAATAAATTTGCAGCAAACAAAAATGTTGAAACGTTTATAAATAAACTAAAAGTAGCTCCAGCTTGAAGCATTTTCCATGTTCTTGGATAAGTTGGAGTCCCAAATACATTTCCAAGCTCTGAAAGTCCAATAAGGTTAAATAATAAAGCAAGTATTACAATGCTTATAAATGACCAATTACTTATTATATATTGAAAATCAATATTTGATAAACTCCAAAGTTTTTTTAAATCATTTTTTATACTAAAATCTAGTGTGAGTTTTGGAAGATTGATTTTAGTTATACCTCCAAAGTTTCTCTTAGTTAATCTTTTAGAGTCTTTTTTGCTGAAGGAGAAAGTAAAAGCATTTTGACTAAAGCTAAAAATACTGTAAATAGAAAATAAAACAAGAGAACCTAGTGAAATAAAAATCAATCTATTGTAAATAACTAGCTCAGCAAGTGGCAAGTACAATTCGTTTTGCTCTGAAACCGTCCAATATCTTGTATAGTAGTTTGATGCTGAAAGACCAGAAGGATCAAACAGGGCTGCAATAAATCTATTGTCAGGGTTTGAAAAAAGTCCTTCAAGCAATGCTTCAATGATTACTATTATAATGACACTTATAAATCCAACATATACATTTCTTGTAAATGTAACTACTCCAAAAATTATTGAACTGTAAAAAAACAGGTTGGGAAGAATTACTATAAAATAAGCGTCTAAATATGATTTTAAATCGAAAGGATTAACAATATCTTGATTGGTACCAGGGAGTGTAAAACCAAGAGAAACTGCTATAAAAATAGCTAGTATTACTACGTTTACTATAAAAAATCCACTTAAAAACTTTGCCGCTAAATATTGAAATTTTGAAAATGGATAAGAGTAGAGTATCGTATGCATTTCAGATTCATAATCCCTACTTATAGTTGACCCAATAATTGATGGATAAAAGAATATTAAAATGGAGGCTGGTGCTGCAAATGCACCCAAAACAGCTAATGGAGAATTAACAATTTTTGAAGATCCAGTTGTTACTGTAATGGCGTCAAATATTCCAGCAGAGGCAGCTGAAATAAGCATACCAATCATGAAGAAAACAATGGTGTATATGTAAAATGCAGGTCTGTTAAACCAATATTTAATTTCGTTTAAAAATATATTTAAGAACATGTGCTGGCTATTTAAGAATTATTATTTTGATCCTCTTTTAGTGCAATAAAATAGACGTCATCCAATTGAGGATCTGCTTTTTTAAACTCTTTACCTGGGTTTTTTTCAGAAAAAACTCTTATGGTCAATGAATTATCAATGTTATAATTTGATGATAAAATATTAAATTCTTTTTCGGCATCTTCAAGATTTTCTCTTGAAACTGATTTAGTCCAAATTTTATTTTTAATCTCTTTAGTTGAATCTTGAGGTTTAATGTGTTTTAAAATTCTTCCACCATTTAGAATAGCCATATCGTTACAAAGCTCTTTAACATCATCAACTATGTGGGTAGAAAAAATAACTGTGCTATTTGTTCCAACTTCCCTAAGTACATTTAAAAATCTTTGTCTTTCAGCTGGGTCTAATCCTGCGGTTGGTTCATCAACTATGATTAATTGTGGGTTGTTTAGTAGTAATTGTGCAATTCCAAATCTTTGTTTCATTCCTCCAGAATATCCAGAAACATATTTTTTTTTCACATCTGTAAGATTTGTAATATCGAGTAATTCGTCAATCAACTTTTTTCTTTCTTCTTTATTTGAAATTCCTTTAAGTTTTGCAAAATAGTTCAATAATTTTTCTGCAGACATGTTTGGATAAACGCCAAAAGATTGAGGTAAATAACCTAATGTTTTTCTAAGTGATATTTTGTCTTCAATAATATCGATATCGTTAAACTCTATTGAACCAGTATCAGGCGTTTGGAGTGTAGCTATTGTTCTCATTAATGTAGATTTCCCAGCTCCGTTTGGTCCAAGTAAACCAAACATTCCTTTTCCAATTTCTAAACTTAAATTGTCTAATGCTTTTACTTTGTTTGTATATGTCTTTGATAAATTTTTGATTACTAAACTCATATTTATTAATTTTTTAAACATGCTAAGATATTATTATTTACTGTACCCGCATCTCTTATTTGAATGTTTTATGTCTTTTCAAAATAAAATGAATTTTATTACATTTAATAAAAAGCTATCATGATTCAATCTTATAAACAGAAAATTTTACTTGAAGATAAATACGATTCAATAATTGTAGGTTCAGGAATTGGAAGTTTATGTACAGCAGCTTTACTTTCAAAAGAAGGTAAAAAAGTTCTTGTTTTGGAGAGACATTACACTGCAGGCGGATTTACCCACGTTTTTAAAAGAAAGGGATATGAATGGGATGTTGGTATACATTATATTGGTGAGGTACAAAATCCAAATGCTCCAATAAGGAAAATGTTTGATTACATTACTAATGATAAATTAAAGTGGTCAGACATGGGCGAAATTTATGATAAAATCATTATTGGAGATAAGCATTACGATTTTGTAAAAGGTGTAAAAAACTTTAAATCAAAAATGTATGAGTACTTTCCTAATGAAAAAAATGCTATTGATCGTTATGTTGAATTAGTTTATAAGAGTAATAAATCAATGAAAAAGTTCTACATGGACAAATCATTGCCAAGTTTCCTGAGTAAATTGTTTGGTTTCTTTTTAAGAAAAGAGTATTTAAAATTTTCAGGCAAAACAACTTATGAAGTTTTAAGTTCGTTAACCAAAAATGAACAATTAATTAAAGTTTTAACTGGTCAATATGGTGATTATGGTCTTCCACCAAGACAGAGCAGTTTTGCTATGCATGCTAGTGTAGCTAAGCATTATTTTAATGGTGGTAGTTTCCCAATTGGAGGGTCCTCTGAAATTGCTAAATCAATTGATAAAGTAATTGAAAAATCCGGTGGAACTATTTTAGTTAATGCCGAAGTAAAAGAAATTATAATAGAAAATAACAAAGCTGTTGGAGTTGAAATGTATGATGGTAATAAGTTATTTTCTGATTTAATCATAAGTGGAACCGGAGTTTTTCAAACATACAATCAACTTGTTCCTAAAGACTTGAGTTTCAAATACGGTTTTAATTTGAATTTAAATAAAGTAAAACCCTCAGTTGCTCATGGTTGTCTGTATATTGGATTGAATGGAACCTCTGAAGAACTTAATTTGCCTAAAAATAATCTATGGATTTATCCTGATAATATTGATCACGATACTGCAGTCGAAAATTATTTAAACGATAATGAATCTGATTTTCCTTTAGTATACATATCATTTGCATCATCAAAAGATCCTACATGGCAATCTAGATATCCAGGTAAAAGTACCATTGATGTAATTACACTACTCCCTTACGAAAACTTTACAAAATGGGAGGGAAGTAAATGGATGAAAAGAGGGGATGACTATAACAATTTGAAAGAAAAAATTTCACAACGCCTACTTAAACACTTATACGATCAACTTCCTCAACTGAAAGGAAAAATAGATACCTATGAGTTGTCTAGTCCTTTAACCACTAAAAACTTTGTTAATTATAGTAAAGGTGAGTTGTATGGACTCGATCACACTCCATCAAGATTCAATCAAAAATTTTTAAGACCTAAAACTCCAATTAAAAACTTTTATTTAACAGGTCAAGATATTGTTTCCGCCGGAGTTGGAGGAGCTTTATTCTCAGGATTAATTACAGCTTCAGCAATTACTGGAATTAATTTTATGAAAAAGATTTATAAACCTAAAACTTCATAAAATGAAAGTTAAAATGAGTTACGTGAATGACAATACATACAGTGTTGAAAATTCTACAAAAAACAATATCCTTATTGACATGTGTGATCCGGATAAAAAAAAACATCACTCTCCAATGGAATTGATACTTTCTGCAGTAACTAGTTGTGCAGCCGTAGAAATTGTGTCAATGATAAAGAAACGAAAGAGAGATTTTAAAAATATTTTTGCAGAAACAATAGGTGGTAGAGTGGATCAACCCCCAAGATATTTTAAATCAATAGATATAAAATATATTATTTACTCCTCAGATCTTAAAGAAAGTGAAGCAGATAGATTTATTTCTTTATCACTTGAAAAATATTGTTCAGTTGGGGCTACAATAAATGAAAAAACAAATATCAATTATAGTTATGAAATTGTCAGATGAGTTAATTCTTTAAAGTTCTGATCATAAAATCATTAGCAAACACAAAGGATTTTAATCTGGCATCTTTATTTCCTCCAATTGTAACACCCCTATCAACACAAAACAAAAAACCTAATTTCTGCAAAAAAGGATTTGACATTGGAATATTTAAATAATTCATTAAAACATCCCCTTTAGAATTAACCTCAAACATGCAATTTTTAAAACTGTAACCATTTTCATTAAATTCAAGCCCTCCTTCTCTGTCAAATCCATGATGAGAGTCTTTATAAACTGTAATATTGATATTTTTTCTTTCTAATTTATCTACAAATTCTAAACATGGTTTTGCAGGGGTCCAGTCGTCACTTTCACCTATTAAAATATGTATTGGAACATCACTAAAATCTAAATTTTCAAAATCAAAGAAACAAGGTGGATAAAATGCAAGATGAGAAGCAAATTGAATGTTGTTTCCTAAGATTTCTTTTATGGGATTCCAAGCAGAAAACAAAGTTACTCCACCTCCTAAACTCCAACCGGTAATAGATATTTTTTCTTTAATAATAAAGGGATGCTTTGATAAAGTCTCTAGTGCCTTGTAAGCGTCTACAACAATAGCAGCTACGGTAACTTCATTTTGAGTTCCAACTGTTGATTCAATATTTCTACTTTTAAAACTATTAAGTTCGAAAGTTGCAAATCCGGATTTCTGATACATCTTTAAATAATCATAATGGTGATCTCTCCAACCCTCACTTCCTGCTACTCCTATAATTAGTGGAAACTTTTTTTCAGGATTTAATGAGTCGAAAGGAATAACCAATTTACCATAGACAATTTGCTTAGGGTTTTTTGATTTTGAAATAATTTCTTCAAATGTATATGGGTTTGAACTTGTAAAAACTATTTTCTCGTTAATGTTTTGTGAAAAAATATCGTAATTGAAAAAAAATATCAATAAAAAAAAATAGGTTTTTAAATATTTCATCACTTAAATTTTAGGTTCGTAAGATTTATAAATTCCAATTTCAGAGATCATGGGTATATCTTTAGAGTCAATGATTGTAAATTTTAATTTTTTTATATCTATGGGGTCAAATTTTATTAGTCTTTTTGATCCAATCGTAGTTCCTTCTTCAATTGTTACCCAGATATCATCAACTAAAGCTTGAAGTCTAAACTTTTTAACTCTCTGACCAAGATTAATGT
>Ga0255775_1004848_pt1 | contig 10439 bp, 12 predicted proteins | sample 011ome_26_FD_179973 | JGI IMG/M metagenome (GOLD analysis project Ga0255775, IMG submission 179973) | Coastal salt marsh microbial communities from the Groves Creek Marsh, Skidaway Island, Georgia - 011511BT metaG (version 2) | ecosystem: Environmental > Aquatic > Marine > Intertidal zone > Salt...
GAATTGGATCACACTACAACAACCCATCATTCGGCTATGGTGGCTATTGTCTTCCAAAAGACACTAAACAACTCAAAGCCAATTATGCAGATGTACCGAATGCCTTAATTAGTGCGATTGTTGATGCTAATGCGATGCGTAAAGACTTCATTGCAGATTCTATCATTGCCAAACAACCGAAGGTTGTTGGCGTTCATAGACTGATCATGAAGACAGGCTCTGATAACTTTAGAGCATCAAGCATTCAAGGTATCATGAAACGCATTAAAGCTAAAGGTATTGAAGTGGTTATTTACGAGCCAGTACTCACGGAACAAGGCGAGAAGGAGTTCTTCCATTCAAAGATTATTGATAATTTAGAAGACTTTAAACAAATAAGTGATGTGATTGTTGCCAATAGAATGGTGGATGAATTGCAAGATGTTAAAGCTAAGGTTTACACAAGGGATTTATTTAATTCAGATTAGTTAAATAAATAACAAATTAACAAAGCAATAAATTAAAAATAAGAATTATTATATGAAAGTAGTATTTTTAGATAGAAATGGGCATAATTCTCTTGAACTTTATAATGAGATAATGAAAAGCGGATTTACGAATGCATATTGTTTGCAGTCAGGCTATGAATTTGACCGTTTAGTTGAAAACTAAGCGTGTGATGTCGTATTTACTAGATAAAATATCACCGCATCGCATAGTGCAGATTCTTTTTCTAGCACTGAATTCTAGTACATCATTATTAACAATTTACCTCTTTGTTGATCAAATACAAGAAATTGCATTGTTATTATTTTTTTCAGGCTTATTAAGGTCTTTTGAGCTAGGTGGTGGCGTAGATGTCTTAAGAAACCATAAAAAATACACTGTAGATTTTTTTTATGGAAGTTTAAATCTGCTTGATACAACGTGGGTCTCTATCTTTTTCAGTGTCGGTGCTTTCTTGCATTTTCTAATAACAGGAAATTTTGAAATATGGCATATGTTACTAATTGGCTCTCCAATTTTTTCTGTTATACAGAAGTTTCAAATTTATACAGAAATAACTTTTAAGAAAAGACATAATATATTTTTATACATCATGGATTATCTTGTGAATTCATTTGCTATGCTAATGTATTGTACGATATTTTTTTTTTATCAAGATAGGGAATGGGCTTTGATATTTGTAACTATAGATAGAGTTATTATGTTTTTTGTATTTTTATGGCTTTTTTCAATAAGCATTAAACATCTATTTAAATATCAAAGATTAAATATAGACATAGGAAACACTGTGAGGCAGCAATTGAATACAATCTATGGATTTATTGAAGGAATGCCAAGAGTGTTGTTGTCATTGTCTGATTCACTAATAGCAATTAATTTATTAATAATTAATGAAATCATACATAAAAGCTTACCTCTATTTGCTTATGTTTGGAACATAATTATTGCATATATTAAAAAAGAAAATAATAATAGCCATAGGAAGACATTTATATTTTTAACATTTGGCTGGGCCGTGTCCTTTACTTTTACTGTACTATTTTACTATTTAACAGTTAAGCATGATGCTAATTATCTTATTGTATTAGTTATAGGGCTAATAAGTTTGTCACTGTGGTGTGGGCGATTTTTGTTTGCAATTGGAAAGATTTCTGTCGATATTTCTCAGCAATTGTTAATTTACATATCTTGCCTTATGTTGATTCCAGTTGCGAATGCATTCCAATTAGATTATATATATAGTAGTTGGCTACCACTAATTGCATGGCTGTCAGTATTTTTATTATTCGAAAGAAAAGCATTCAGTCGTTTCCAGAAATTACTAGCATGAATAAAAAAATAATAACATTGGTTCATATGTGGGGTGTGGGTGATGGGGTCATGGCATATGGGCTTTTAAAACAAATAAAGTTTGATAGGATATATGTCTATCAAAAGTCTTCATATAACACTTTGAGTAAAGAATACCCATCAAAGGTTGTACACATTCCATATAGACTGCCTATATTATTATTAATTTTAAGCAGATGTATGGTCGGACTTAAGTGTGGATTAATCCATCCTTTGGATGTTAATAATAAAACTGGAAAATATTTATTAAAATTATTAACAATCTTTAATGTTATCGTTCCAAGAAGTAGTAAATCATTGCATAGGGTGGATTGCCTGTTTGATGCGTATGGAGAAATACGCATACCAATCAACTCTCAAAGAGAGTTGATTGGTAGTGTTTTGGATAATAACCAAGGAAAGTGTTTTGCTATACACCTTGGTGGGGGTGGAAATTCACCAAAGTCATTTTTCAAAAGAATTCCGTCTAGGACTGTAAAATCTATTTTTAATAAAATTGAGTCTACCAATGGTAGGGTTGTGTTATTTTACGGACCGGGTGAAGAGAGCACTTCGTCAGAAAGAGGTGTAATTGCATGGTCAATCGATCTCGAAAAAAAATTAGTAAATTCTGAGTTCATATATATAGGGCCAGATTGTGGCTTGGCACATTATATTGCATGGTATGGTGGTGATGTAATTGAACTATTTGGACCTACCGATCCAACTTTAATTGGCGCTCAAAATGCGACATGGGTGCAAGGAAATATTGAATGCTCCCCTTGTTATAATTCTAGAAATTTTGATAATTGTAAAAATGCAAGATGCATGAGCACAATAATATAGTTCTTATAAAGGGATATTTCAGTTTAAGAGTCCCACTATTTTTTTAATTCTGTCTATTCAGAATATCATATTTTATTTAAGGTTAAGAAGCAATGAAAAAAATTGATTTATTTATTATTGGAGCACCAAAAAGCGGAACCACGTGGCTTGAGTCTTATTTCTCTAAACTAGATAATGTATACACCCTCCCAACAGAGAATCATTTCTTATCATCACATGCTAGGGCAATGGAAAATAAGGTTATAGCAGATGAGTTTCTTTCAGGTGTTCCGTATGGCAGTTTTGTTATTTCAAAAGCTGTATGGTATTTATATGACCAGGTGGCCATTAAAAAAATTAAAATTCACAATCCTAGGGCAAAAATTATAATAATAGGTAGAGAACCATACAGTCTTGTCCATTCTAAATTTCTCCAATTCAAATTCTCTAAATTTGACGCTAGTTGCAGTTTTGAAGAAGCATGGAATAATAGTGAAACAATATCAAATATAAAAAATATAAAAAAGTGTTTAGACCCCAGTTTACTTAACTATAAAAGAACCGGAAAGATTGGTAAATTCTCAAAAAAGTGGAAGGCATCTTACAATGAGAATGTTTTGATTTTACATTTAGATGATATTAAAAAATCTCCGAAAAAAGTGATTCAAAAGGTAAGTGATTTTGTAGAAATACGTGCGGACATTGATAAAATTCCAGGTGTAATAAACCCGCAAAAAAAAGGAAAAATACCAATTATTTCATACTTAATTTATTCAAATAATAATATTATTTTTAAGATTAGACAGTCAAAAATCTCACGCCTGCTATTTCCCAATATTCTAAGAAAGAAGCTGCAGTTCTGGAATACTAAACAGACAAATATTCAATATGATTCTCTTATCAAGGATGATATAAAGAATTATTTTTCTGAAGACTATAAGCTATTTTTATCTTTGAAGGATGAGCTATGATTCTATCTATATTAACTCTGGAAATGTAAGATGCCTGAACACAATAACATAACTCTTGCAAAATACTTAAGAAATTATTTATTAATATTATTGGGTGCACAAGTATTAATTTTTATACTTCCGAGATATGTCTCGCTGCTTGATAGGTTTGGAGGTGGAACTTTGAAAAAAGAGTATGGTTATATTGTTAGCCAAACAAACACTTTTGACTATATAGTTTTAATTCTTCAAGCCATGTTAATTTTAATTGTACTGTTAGCGTATAAGCGTAATAAGAATATCGCCATAAAAAATACAATGGTGCAGAACAAACATGTGCACCCGCTTGTTGCAGTTTTATTTACCCTGTTTGCAAGTATGCCCTTTTTTGTTTTTGGAGAGGGTAGTGGTTTTTTTTGGACAGTTGCACTATTTTATAGTATTTATTTAATTCCTTTTTTTGTAAGGCAAAGATGGCAAATGTTTTTTTTAATCATCATAACTCCGATAGGTCTGTTAAGAGGCTCTAAAGCTGACATGATTTATATAGCACTAACTTTGATATTGTTAAACTTAAATAAAATAAAATATAGACATATTTTACTCGCAATAATAGCTGTTCCAATAGGTATGTATATATCTTTAGTAATACGCAATGAGGCTGAATTGTTTATAACATTACCACAATTGATTGTCTTTAGAGAGTACGCTATGGAAGTGACAGCGCTATCATTGCATTATGTACATTCTGGATTGATATGGCCTGAGAATGCTTTACTCACTGAATTGTATTCAATCGTGCCACATTTTATTGTTGGAGAGAAGCTACAGCCAGGCCATTATTTTGTTGCTGAACTTATGCCATCGGATTATCAATTGTTGCCAGATGCTGGATTTTATAGATCAATATATTTTGCGTTAATTATGGATCTTGGTTATTTTGGAATTGTCGTTACTGCTTGGTTATTTTACACTCTAGTTTCTTATTCATTTAGAGGTGTAATGAAAGGTGGGTATTCAACATTAGGGTTTATTGTTTTATATTACATCCATTTTCTATTAAATGGTGTATTGCCATTTTATTTAACGCATGTTTTCATCCCGGCATTTTTAATAATTTTAATGTTTTTACTTAATTCAATTCTACAAGGTAAAGCTAAACTAATAAAGTTTGTCTAGCTATAATATATTAAAAATATGAAAAAAATTCTTTACGTTGGAAACTTAAATAAAGGAGGAACTTCGCTTGAAAGGTATAAGATAATATCGAGCGAGATGCCTGATAGCAAAGGTGTTAATGTGGCCCCAACATATACAAGCTCCTCATTTATTTTAAGAAAATTATTCTCTATTTTTCAAGCTATAGTTGGTAGCAATAAAATACGAAAATTGATTTTAATTGAACTGGAGCATGGTAATTATGACTGTGTTTGGATAGATAAAGGAAATTTTATTACCAAAGAACTAATTTTTCAAATTAAAACATATAATTGCAAGGTAATACATTATTGTCAAGATCATATTGGTAGCTATAGTCACAACTTTGGTAAAGATTATTTTTCAACGTTGCCATATATTGATTTACAGATTACAACCAATAGGTCAGATTATGTTTACTATGAAAATTTTGGATACAACGTAATCTTGGATAAATTTTGTTATTGTTTTCGTGAGAATCTAACCCAGGTAGATTTAAAAAAAGAGTACGATATAGCTTTCATTGGTCATCATGAAGAATATACTGAAGAGGTTATTCGCCAATTAAGTGTTAATTTTAAGGTGGTAGTGTTTGGTCCAAAATGGATAAAGGTGTCACGCGTGTGTGATGTAAAGCCTTATACAGTTTGGGGAGATGACTATATTAACACCATTAGGAAAAGTAAAATTGTTCTATCTTTGTATTCTAGATATAATCTTAATACCAACACTCTTAGGCCGTATGAAATAACAGCGGCAGGGTCCCTTCTTGTGACAGAAAGAACGAAAGATATAACAAATGATTTCATTGATAGAAAAGAAATTGTTTGTTTTGATAATATTGGCGAACTAAATAATGTTTTGTCATATTATTTACAACATGAAGATGAGAGGGAAGAAATAGCAGGGAATGGACATAGGAAAACCATGGAGAACTATTTAGTGGACAAAGTATTTGGAGCTACTTTTAAAGCAGCTTTAAGTAAGGTGAATTTATAAATGAATAAAAAATTTGTCACTATTATTACTCCCATGTACAACAGTAGTAAGTATATTTCTGAAACCATAAAAAGTGTACAGAATCAAACATATTATGATTGGGAGATGATTATTGTTGATGATTGTTCAACTGATAATAGCACTTCTATTGTTGCCAATATAGCCAGTATTGATGACAGAATTATTCTAATATATCAATCAGATAATTTAGGCGCCGCTCAAGCAAGAAATTCCGCATTGGAGCGTGCCAAAGGGCGTTTTATTGCATTTTTGGATAGTGATGACCTTTGGCGGCCCGATAAATTAAAAAAACAAGTGTCATTCATGATAAGGAATCAAGTGGCAGTATCTTTCACATCATATAATTTAATTGACGAAATGGGTAATAGTAAAGGACACACCTACCATTCTGTTGAAAAAATTAATCAGCAAGAATATTTAAAAAATACTATTATAGGTCTTTCAACTTCAATGATTGATACTAAATTCGTAGGAAACGATTTTAGATTTATAGATATTAGGACAAGACAGGATACAAGTCTATGGATTTCCATACTGGGAAGAGGATTTGTTGCATATGGCATACCTGAAATTCTTGTTGATTATAGGATTCATTCAAACTCTATTTCAGCTAACAAATATAGGGCGGCAAAACAGGTTTGGAATTTGTACTTTAATATTCATCATTTAGGCTTCATTAAATCAGTATATTATTTTATTTTTTATGCGTTTAATGCGATCAAGAAAAGAATTTAGTTATGAGTAAAATTTTTATACCTTTCGCATTGCCTGACATTGGCGAAGATGAGATTGCAGAAGTGGTAAATGCGCTACGCTCTGGCTGGATAACAACTGGCCCAAAGGTGAAGCAATTCGAATCTGATTTCCAGGAATTTATCGGTGGCGGTGTAGAGGCTGTTGCGGTTAATTCAGCAACTGCAGGGTTGCATCTAGCTCTTGAAGCGTTAGGCGTTTCTGAAGGAGACGAAGTTATCATTCCAAGTCTGACATTTACTGCAACAGCAGAGGTTGTAAGGTACTTAGGTGCTAATGTTAGAATTGTGGATATTAATCCGGTTACTTTAAATATCGATATCAAGGCAATTAGGGCTGCAATCACATCGAAAACAAAAGTAATTATGCCAGTACATTATGCTGGCTTAAGTTGTAATATGGATGAAATTTTATTATTAGCCAAAGAGTTTGATTTAAAGGTAGCTGAAGATGCAGCACATGCATTACCAACAACTTATAGAGGTGATATGATCGGTTCTCTTGAGTCTGATATTACTGTTTTTAGTTTTTATGCTAACAAAACCATGACAACTGGAGAGGGTGGTATGGTGGTTACTCGTAATTCAGATTTGGCTAAAAGAATGAAAATTATGCGTCTGCATGGTATTGATAGAGATGCCTTTGATCGTTTTCAATCTAAAAAACCTGCATGGTATTACGAAGTTGTTGCACCTGGCTTTAAATATAATATGACTGACATTGCTGCAGCAATGGGCATCCATCAGTTAAAAAAATTACCAGGATTTTTAAATAGAAGGCAATATTTAGCAAAACGATATTTTGACTCACTGTCCGATTTGCCTTTAACCCTTCCGATGGATGATGTGGATGACGGGTCCCACTCTTGGCATTTATTTGTGATTCGCGTACAAGATAATTCACCAGTAAATCGAGATGAATTGATTCAAATTTTAAGCGACCAAGGTATTGGTTCGAGCGTTCACTATGTTCCTTTGCATCGCCAGCCTTATTGGCGTGATAAATACCAATTAACGATTGATATGTTTCCAATAACTGATAAAGCGTATCAAGCCATGTTAAGCATTCCTTTGTATACTGCTATGTCTGACGAACAACAGGATCGAATTATCCAGGTATTACGAGAAGCGTTAACATGATGAAGCGATTGTTTGATTTAGGTGCCTCTTTTTTTGGATTGATATTGCTAGCCCCTATTTTTGTATTGTCCGCACTTTGGATTATGATCGATTCAAAAGGCCCTATATTTTTTCGCCAAGAGCGTGTTGGCTTTCAAGGAATTAATTTTCGGATTCATAAGTTTAGAACGATGGTTTTGGATGCAGAAAAAAAAGGAAAACAGATAACAGTTGGAGCAGACTCACGAATTACTACTGTTGGGGGGTTCCTTCGTAAATATAAGCTAGACGAGCTCCCGCAATTGATCGATGTACTTGTTGGAAATATGAGTCTAGTTGGCCCCCGTCCCGAAGTACCAAAATATATTGATTACTACTCTGCTGACGAGAAACATGATGTACTTTCTGTCAAGCCTGGCATTACTGATAATGCTTCTATTGAATTTAGAGATGAGAACGAGTTGTTGGCCAGTTCCAAGGATCCTGAGGCCGCATATATTAATGAAGTGTTGCCAAAGAAAATCGCCCTATATCGTAAATATGTGAGAGAGCGCTCTTTTTTTGGTGATGTAGTGATTATATCTAAAACAATTTTTCTGATAATTAAGAAGTAGCTTTAACCATTATTTTTTTTAATTAATTCCAAATCTTGAATTTCAATATGGGATTGTCAGAGTGATTATTTTGATTAATAGTCAGTTCGCATAATATGGATTGAAACAGGTGATTTTAAATGAGTGATTGCATACATTTAGACAGACAAGCAGATGCTTTTATTTCTATGAATGAGTTTTGCAACTGTATTGAGCAAGTTTCAGAAATTCCTGGTAATTGGAAGTTTGCATTGATCGCTATTCATAATGCTTTACAAGGTTATATTTGTATCGCTCTAAGAAAAGGGAATAGCTTTCAAACTTGGAATGATCGTAGCTTGAAAAAATGGATGGAGGTATATGAAAATGATGCGCCACTCCCAAGCACAAAGTTGACATTTTTCATGGATTTATATGATAAAGCCTTTTCCACTGTATTAGTGATTGAGCGGAAAGATATAGAATGGTTAAATAAATATAGAAATAATTTAGTCCATTTTAATGTTGATGGATTGAGCTTTAAAAGTGATTCGGCGTTAAAGAGCTGTAAAGCTGCATTAGCTGCAATAAAGTTAACACCTTCGCTTGCTAGTGGTATATTTTTCTACAAAGAGGAGCGGAAAAAGAATTTTGAAGAAATATGTAAAAAGGCAGAAAGTTTACTAGCAGTTATTTAAAAGGGGAATTACAACTTAATTAAAATTTTGAGCTTAGGTTATTTTTCCTTCTATAGTTAATTAATAATCAACCAGTTACTATCATTCCAGCTTTGAAGGTATCTCATTGCAGTAGTTTCTGATTTCCAACCACCTCTAAGCATAATTTTTTCCAGAGGAATATTTTTGTCCAATAAGTCAAGTGCAGCACCAACCCTAAATGAGTGGCCAGATAGTTCTCCTATTTGATTTAGGCTGGCTTGCTTTTGAAGGCTCTTTAAAATATGATTAATTGATGCAGGTGTAAGAGACAATTTGGTATATAGATTTCGCTTGAAGCTTCTAAGGATGTAGCCACTATCTTGATCAATTGCTAGTGACCAGCGTGAAATCATCTCAGACAGCTCATTAGATATTGGAATTATTTTCCCTTGGCTGTATTGATCAGTTTTAGAATGTCGAAGTAAGAGTGCATGCTTATGATTACCATGATGCTGTAAGTCTTCAAATTTAAATTGACATATTTCTGAACGTCGGCGCATGGTTTCATAGCCGAGTTGTAAAAGCAGCTTGTTTCTGAGACCAGTAATATCATCAGAGCAAACATCTTTGAGCTTGGTTAGAATATCATAGGTTAAAGGTGTTGCTTGTTTTTGAGGTTTACCAAATTTTCTTCGAAGTTTTTTGATGGTTAAAATAATTACAGGCTCTTTTGTGGGGTTGGTACTTTTAGTAAGACTGAATATACTACTAAGACTGGCTACTCGTCTTTGAATAGTTGCAACAGTTAAATTTCCACCCATCTGTAGAATGTAGTCTGCAAAGTTATCTTCATGAATATTAAAAGGATCGTATTGATATTTCTGACACCAAGTGGCATAATGACTATAGTCGCACCGATAGGATCTGATTGTGTTTTCTGAGTATGCACCTTCAAGTGATTTAAAAAAAATTTTAATATTCATAATTTAAACTTAAATGGTATTATTAATATCATAATTATACTAAAATGATATCAGTTTGTCAAATAAAAGGTGCTCGTGGGTTGTTAGGGTGGAGTGCATCGAAACTTGCAGAAGTTAGTGGTGTTGGTATTGCAACCGTAAGGCGTTATGAATTACAGGATGGTATTCCATCGTCTAATACTTCAACATTATTAGCTATTCAGACAACATTGGAAGGTGCCGGCATTGAATTCACTGGAAATCCTTTGGTTAATCCCGGCGTGGTTCTTAATTTAAAACACGGCGCTTGAATGATCTAGTCAAATCTCTTACCCCTTTTTTATCTAGCCCCAAGCTTCTGCCTGGAGAATCTGAATCAGAATTTCAGGCAAGTTTGGAAGAGTTGCTTTCTGAATTAGAAAATCCATCCCCACTTAATATTGCGCTTGTGACTCAGTTAAATGAATGCCTTTGGTGGATTAAGCGGCATACAGTAGACAAAGAGCTCCTTCTACATGAATCTATGGCTAGGATATTGTCCAAGGCCGATAGCTATATTGAGTTTTAT
>Ga0255775_1004877_pt1 | contig 10404 bp, 5 predicted proteins | sample 011ome_26_FD_179973 | JGI IMG/M metagenome (GOLD analysis project Ga0255775, IMG submission 179973) | Coastal salt marsh microbial communities from the Groves Creek Marsh, Skidaway Island, Georgia - 011511BT metaG (version 2) | ecosystem: Environmental > Aquatic > Marine > Intertidal zone > Salt...
ATGATAATGGTAACGTCATTGGCGTTATTGTTTCAAGACTGGAAACATCATCAGAAATCACAGGTAGCAGACCAGCACAAAACGTAAACTTTGCCATTAAATCAAACATGGCAAAAATATTCATGGATTTAAATATGGTTGATTACCAAGTTAGAAAATCCAATGGTGCTAAAGAAATTAGTCAGATTGTTGCTGAGGCTAAAGAGGCGACAGTGCAGGTTATTTGCAAGGAGAAAGAGTAGTCGTAAAACTAGCTGGTAACATTATTTCATTATGAAAGTAATAAACAATATAACTGAATTATTTGGAGATGACTTAAAACAGTCTATAGATTCTGGCGCACGCTTGAAGATTGCAGCATCATGTTTTTCTATTTATGCATTTGAAGCACTTAAAGAGGAGCTAGAGAAGATTGAAGAGTTGGAATTTGTATTTACCTCGCCAACCTTTGTACCAAATGAGGCACTAGATAAGTTACGTAAAGAAAAACGTGAGTTTCATATTCCAAAATCTGAGCGTGAGAAAAGCTTTTACGGTAGTGAGTTCGAGATACAGCTTAAGAACAGATTAACCCAGAAGGCAATCGCTAAAGAATGTGCAGACTGGATTCAAAGAAAGGCCACTTTTAAGTCAAATATTGCCGACGTTCCAATGCAGCAGTTTGCTTGTGTAGAGTCTGAAGCAGATACGGCATATGTGCCCTTATCTGGTTTTACAGCAGTCGATTTGGGCTACCAAAAAGGAAATGCAGTTTCTAGTTTTGTAAATAAATTTGACGAGCCAGGCCAGGCTAAAGCTTACTTAGACTTGTTCAATCAATTATGGAATGATCAGGATAAGCTAGAAGATGTAACTGAACGTCTTTGTGATCATATTAGTACGGTTTATAAAGAAAACTCACCTGAAAGCATTTATTATTTCATGCTTTACAATATCTTTAATGAGTTTCTGGAAGACTTGAATGAAGATGTGTTGCCTAATGAGTTAACTGGCTATAAAGATTCTCAAATCTGGTCAAAGATGTTCAACTTCCAAAGAGATGCAACGACTGGCATCATTAACAAACTTGAGAAGTTTAATGGCTGTATTTTGGCTGATAGTGTTGGTCTGGGTAAGACATTCACAGCACTAGGTGTTATTAAATATTACGAGTTACGCAATAAGTCAGTGCTAGTGCTTTGTCCGAAGAAACTGGCAAATAACTGGAAGAATTTTAATTCAAACTATAAAACCAATCCTATCGCTGGTGATCGCTTAAGATTTGATGTTTTAAACCATACAGATTTGTCCAGAGAAAGAGGCGATTCACATGGTATTGATCTAAAGAATATCAACTGGGGGAATTACGACCTAATTGTTATTGATGAATCGCATAACTTTAGGAACCTGGGTACACATAAAGACAAAGAAACTCGTTATGATAAATTGATGAAGCTTGTTATTCGAGCAGGTGTTAAAACTAAAGTATTAATGCTTTCCGCCACCCCTGTGAATAATAGATTTGGCGATTTAAAGAATCAGTTGGCGCTTGCGTATGAAGGTGACTCAGAGCAAATGAGTCAACACTTAAACACCACGCATAGTATTGAAGAAATATTTAAGAGTGCACAGCGTGCATTTAATGATTGGTCTAAATTACCTGCTGAAAAAAGAACAGCAACTGCCATTTTAAATAAGCTTGATTTTGACTTCTTTGAGCTACTGGATAGTGTGACAATTGCAAGATCACGTAAACATATTGAAACCTATTACGATACGACTGATATTGGTAAGTTTCCAAAGCGACTCAAGCCTATTACCAAGCATCCAAAGCTAACCGAGCTTAATAATGTTATTGGCTTTAATGAAATCTTTAATAACTTAAGTCAGCTGAAGTTATCAGTTTACGCACCCATTACCTATATTTTTCCAAGCATGCTTGCTAAGTATGAGGAGATGTATGACACTGAAATAGAAGGTAGTAAGAGTAAGTTTAGACAAGTTGATCGTGAGAAAAGTTTACAATCATTAATGACGGCTAATTTACTTAAACGACTAGAAAGCTCAGTTCATGCTTTTAGAATTACACTAAAGAAACTCAATGATAAATACATCGGCATTTTATCTATTATCAAAGATTATAACGATGGTTTGATTACAGATGAAGCGTTGTCGTCAGTGCTTGTTAATGAAGACGTTGATGATGAAGATTTAGACAATATCAGCGAGACATTTATTGGTGACAATATAAAAATTAATCTTGCCGATATGGATGTTGAGTCGTGGGAGCATGATTTAAAAATAGACTTGAAATTGATTGAGTTTTTGCTTGCTGAAATGCACAAGATTACCCCTGAGCATGACTACAAGCTGCAAGATATTAAGTCGCATATTAATAATAAAATCAAGAATCCAATCAATGACAATAACAAGAAGGTAATTGTGTTTACTGCCTTTGCAGATACTGCTGATTATCTCTATGAGCATATATCTGAATATATTCAAAATAATCATAACCTGCATAGTGCAAAAGTAACAGGATCTAAGAATACAACAACAGCGAATGGCTCGTATGACTTTCAGTCAATTTTAACTTTATTCTCACCCAAATCTAAAGAGAAAGATGTACTCATGCCGAATGATTCTAATGAGGTTGATATCCTTATCGGTACAGACTGTATTTCAGAAGGTCAAAACTTGCAGGATTGTGATTATCTGATTAACTACGATATTCACTGGAACCCCGTGCGTATTATTCAGAGATTTGGTCGTATTGATCGTATTGGCTCGGTAAATGAATCAATTCAACTGGTGAATTACTGGCCTGATATTTCCTTAGATGAATATATTAATCTTAAAAAACGCGTTGAGAATCGTATGATGATTGTTGATGTCTCAGGCACAGGGGATGATAATGTACTCACCGCTGAGGCTAATGATGTTACCTACCGTAAAGAGCAGCTAAGGCGCTTGCAAGATGAAGTGATTGAGATGGAGGATCTTAAAACAGGTGTTTCTATCACTGACCTTGGTTTGAACGATTTTAGAATTGATCTACTTAATTACATCAAGGATCATAACAACTTAGATTCAATGCCAACTGGCATGCACTCCGTAGTTCCTGAGAATGCAGAATTAGGCTTGGTGCCAGGTGTTATATTTACGCTATACAATCGACATCAATCAGTCAACATTAACCAACAGAATAGACTGCATCCATACTACTTAGTTTATATTTCAAACGATGGGGAAGTGATTGCCAACCATACCCAGGTAAAACATCTATTAGACCAGGCAAGAAAAGCATGTAAAGGTCATGAGGATCCGATTGTTGAGGCTTACACTGCATTTAACAAGCAAACCCTCGATGGCAAGAAAATGGGGCAGTATTCAGAGCTTTTGGACGATGCAATATTGTCAATGATTGATACTCAAGAACAGAGCGATATTGATAGTCTATTTAGTGGCGGATCAACTTCAGCGCTCACCACCCAGATTGAAGGATTAGATGATTTTGAATTGATAAGCTTCTTAGTTGTTCAGGAGCTTGATTAGTGTTATTTGACTACCCTGCAAAAGCCAGATTTGGGCGTAAGATTCCCAAGAGCAAGCTTTATGAGAATGCAAGTGTTAATACTAAGCTAAAAGACAAGTTTATTAATCAAATTGAAAAGATTGTTTGGCAATATAAACTTGCAACAGATACACTTAATCTTGATGCGACTGACAAGGTGCCAGAGATTCAGATATTTGATATCTTTCTTAAAACTAAAGAAGTTGATCAGGTGCTGCTAGAAGTGATTGATAAAGCAATACCCTTGCCGATAATCTTTCAAATTCATAAAGGTAATAAGGTAAAGATAAAAGCAGCTTATAAGAGACCATCTGAATCAGCAAATAATAAATGGGTAATCGAATCCTACTTTGAAAGCGAGTGGCTGGATAAAGATGTGGCCAAGCAGCCAATGCCGCAAGCGCTTGATCTAGGTAAGCTATATGAGCAACTATTAAAATCACTCATGCCAGTTGAGGTTACTAGCAGTAAAACAACACAAACATTAGATGAGCAAGTTGATAAAATCAACAAGATAAATTGCTTAAAAAAAGAGATGGATAAGCTGGACTCAAAGTACAAGAAAGAAAAGCAACGTAACCGTCAGTTTGAGATTAATAAACAAATTAAATTAAAGCAAAAAGAGCTGAATCATTTAACTAAGGCTTAAAGACACAATAGGAAAAACACCATGGAAAAATTAGACCTGACTACACCGAATATTACTGATGAAAATGTGCAAAAAATTGCAGAACTGTTCCCTGAATGTGTAACTGAGTCTGACAATGGTGAAACTCAAGTGGTGGATTTTGATTTATTAAAGCAAGAATTATCTGGCCATATTGTTGAGGGTAATAAAGAGCGTTATCAACTAACCTGGCCAGGCAAAGCACAAAGCTTAGTAACTGCCAACACACCGATTAACAAAACCTTGAGACCAAATAGAGAAGAATCAAAAGACTTTGATAATACCGAAAATCTCTATATTGAAGGTGATAATCTTGAGGTGCTAAAACTCTTACAAGAGACTTATCTGGGTAAGATCAAGATGATTTACATTGATCCACCATACAATACAGGTAAGGATTTTGTTTATAAAGATAACTTCACTCAAGATAAGACTGAATACGATGCAGAGTCAGGTAATGTCGATGATGAAGGTGGGCGACTAATCTCTAACCCAGATAGCAATGGGCGTTATCATTCTGATTGGTTATCAATGATGTATCCACGATTGAAATTAGCAAGAAATTTACTTAAAGATGACGGCATTATTTTTATTAGTATTGATGATAACGAGATGCATAATCTTAGAAAGGTTTGCGATGAAATTTTTGGGGAAATAAACTCTATAGAAACATTTGTTGTTAGATCTAATCCAAGAGGAAATCAAGCCAAAAAACAAGTGGCTTCTGAGCATGAAAACATCCTTTGCTTTGCAAAAAATAAATCAAATATTGACAAGCTTGGCTTTGTAAAAGGACAAGAAGAATATAACAAAGTAGATGGTGTGGGAATATATCGTGAAATGGGGTTGAGAAAAAGAGGTGCAGGGTCTAGAAGGGTTGATGCGCCAAATCAATTTTATCCGATATATTTTTCAGAAGAGTCAAATGAAATTAGTATAGATGCATCTGATAATGCTATTGAAATAATTCCAAAATTACAAGACGGGTCTGATGGTAGATGGAGATGGGCAAAATTAAGTGTGCAAGAAAGGGGTGACGAACTGCTTGCAAGAAAGGTAAGAAGAGGTGATGGCTATGAGTATGATATCTTTCAAAAAGATTATTATTCAGAAGGTAAATTGTCGAAAATAAAATCCATTTTTTACGACAAAGGGGTGAATAATGAAAATGCAACTGAAGAAGTAAAGCAACTCTTCGATAATAAAAAATATTTTGACTATCCGAAGCCAACGTTCACTATATCAAAGCTAGTTGAATCTATAGACAATAAAGACTGCGCTATTTTAGATTTCTTTGCAGGTAGTGGCACGACTGCTCATGCAGTCATGCAACTCAACGCCGAGGATGGCGGCAATCGCAAATTCATCATGGCACAAATCCCAGAGACTACTGATGAAAAATCCGAAGCTTATAAAGCAGGATATAAAACCATAGCTGAAATCGGCAAAGAGCGTATTCACCGTGCGGGTGAAAAAATCAAAACTGATAACGCCGATAAAGAAGGTGTTGATGATTTAGATATAGGCTTTAGAGTATTAAAAGTTGATTCATCTAATATGAAAGATGTGTATTTTTCACCTGACAACACTAGTCAAGATGATATGTTTGATTTGGCTAGTAACATTAAAGATGATCGAGCTGATGAAGATCTATTGTTTATGGTATTGCTTGACTGGGGCATTGACTTATCAGTTAAGATTGAGTGCAGAGAGGTAGCAGGAAAAATTGTTTACTTTGCAGATGGTGATTTCTTGGCGGCATGCTTTGAAGATAACCTAGATGAGGATTTTATAAAAGCACTATCAGCAGAGCAGCCTCGTAAAGTAGTGTTGCGTGATAGTGGTTTTGCCAGCAGTAGTGTTAAGATTAATGTCGAACAGATATTCAAACAAGCTAATATTGAAGTAAAGGTGATTTAAGTATGAAACTTCAGTTTAAAAAACAAGCCTATCAAACCAATGCAGTCAATGCGGTGGTTGATTGTTTTATTGGTCAACCTAATACTTCTGGTATTCGGTATCAAGTCGATCCAGGAAGAGTTGCGCCCAATACACAGCAGGAGATAGATTACAAGGATCAGTCAGCAGGCTTTAAGAACACCGATGTGGTGGTGAATGTTTTGGGTAATATTCAAAAAGTTCAGCAACAACAAAATTTAAATGTATCGCAGGCATTGATCCAGCACAAGTCACCTTGTGAGATCAACCTAAGTGTGGAAATGGAAACAGGTACGGGCAAAACCTATGTCTATATCAAAACCATGCTTGAGCTCAATAAGCAGTATGGCTGGAGTAAGTTCATTATTGTGGTACCGTCTATTGCAATTCGTGAAGGTATTTATAAATCATTACAAATCACTCAGGATCATTTTCTAGAAGAATATGGTAAGAAAATTAGATCATTTATTTACAATTCTAGCAAGTTAGATGAGATATCTAGTTTTTCATCAGATAGTGGTATTAATGTAATGATTATCAATTCTCAAGCGTTTAATGCCGCACCTGCTGCAACAGCTGCACAATCAACCGTCAACAATGCTAAAAATAAGATTTATCGTGAACTGGATGATTTTCAATCACGTCGCCCCATTGATGTGATTAAGGCAAATAGGCCGATTTTAATACTGGATGAGCCGCAAAAACTTGAGGGAGATAAGACTATTAAAGCTCTGAAAGAGTTCAATCCGCTTTTCGCTATACGTTATTCAGCAACGCATAAGATTGAATACAATAAAGTGCACAGGCTTGATGCACTAGATGCTTATAACCAAAAATTAGTTAAAAAGATTAATGTTCGAGGCATTACCGTAAAGGGAATGGGTGGTATTGATGCACGCCTGCACTTAAGGCTAATTGAAGTTGCTAAAGGTAAAAACCCAACAGCCAAAATAGAGATAGATAAAAAGTTCAAATCAGAGCTTAAGCCAACAGATTGTATTATTCATGCTGGTGATAATTTGTACGCCACTTCTAATGAGGTTGAGGCTTACAAAGATGGTTTTGTTGTTACTGAGATAGATGCTAGAACAGATACAGTTACATTTTCAAATGGTGTGGTAGTTGAAGCAGGGAAGCCTAATGGAGAAGTTGATGATATGGTGCTTAGACGTATTCAGATACGCGAGACGATTCGTGCTCATTTTGAAAAAGAGCGTACGGTGTTTTCCCAAGGTATTAAAGTATTGAGTTTATTCTTTATTGACTCTGTTGCTAAGTACCGTGACTATGAACAGGATGATGATAAGGGTGAGTATGCACAAATATTTGAAGATGAATATGAGCAGTATTTGTCATCAGCTGATGATCTTAACTTTGATCCAAAATACCAAGAATATTTAGACAATATCAAAACTGATAAAACCCATAATGGCTATTTTTCAGTTGACAGGCATGGCAGAATGGTTGATGCGCAAAGAGCTGCAGCAGCTGAAAGGGTTGAAAGTACAGATTCAGATGCTTACGACCTAATTCTTAAAGATAAAGAGCGTTTATTGTCATTTAATGAACCGACAAGATTTATCTTTTCCCATTCTGCGCTTAGAGAGGGCTGGGACAATCCAAATGTATTTGTAATTTGCACATTAAAGCATAGCGACAATAGTATATCTCGTAGGCAAGAGGTTGGTCGTGGCTTGCGTATAGCGGTTAATCAACATGGGGAAAGGCAAGATAATCCAGCTACAGTACATCACACAAATGTATTGACTGTTATCGCCAATGAAAGCTATAAGAGTTTTGTGAGTGGATTGCAAAAAGATATTGTTGAAACCCTATCAAGCAGACCTAGAGTTGCAGATGCAGATTATTTTGAAGGAAAATCTATTAAGTTAGAAAATAGTGAGATTTTGAAAGTTGATAATCAGATGGCTAGAAGTATTTACAAGTACTTATTGAAAAATGATTATGTTGACGATAACGATGGTATTTCACCTGATTATCATGATGCGGTAAAAGAAGGTTTGTTAGCTGATCTGCCAGAAAACTTGATAGAGTATAAAGATGAAGTATTTAAACTGATTGATTCAGTATTTAGCGAGAATGCTTTGCCAGCTATTGATAATGATCGAACCGCTAAAACTAATACGCTTAACGAAGAAAACTTCAAGAAAAAAGAGTTTCAGGAGTTATGGGCTCGGATTAATACAAAAGCAGTGTATCAGGTTGAATTTGATAGTAATGAGCTGATAGATAAAGCGGTAGCATCGATTGATAAAAATTTAAGAGTTGAGCCAATTAGATATATTGTTGAAGATGGTGATCAAACACATGGCATGACTGCAGATCAATTAGAAGATGGTACTGGATTTAATCAAGGGAAGAGAACAACACATACTGATGAAATATCTGCTCATTCTAAAGTGCCTTATGATTTGATTGGTAAGATAGTTGAAGGTGTTCAGCTGACCAGACATACTGTAGCAAGTATATTAAGCAATATAGATGCTAATAAGTTTGATCTGTTTAAAGACAATCCAGAAGAGTTTATCTTAAATTCAATTAAGTTGATTAATGAGCAAAAGGCCACAACAGTTGTTGAGTGTTTGACTTATGATGCACTTAATGAAGAATATGGTTCTGAGATATTTACTGATAGTGTTGAGAGGGTTAACCCTGATAATTCTGGAAACAAGCTTAATAAGCACGTTTTTGATTATGCAGTGACAGACTCAAAGGTTGAGCGAAAGTTTGTAAATGAGCTGGATATTAGCTCTGAGGTGGTGGTTTATTCTAAATTACCACGCGGTTTTTCAATACCTACGCCAGTGGGTAATTACAATCCTGACTGGGCAATTGCTTTTGATAAGAATAAGATTAAGCAGGTTTACTTTGTTGCTGAGACAAAAGGCACCATGCAGTCTCTTGAGCTTAAAGGTGTTGAGAATACCAAAATCGAATGTGCAAAGAGATTCTTCAGTGAATTAAACAAAAAGGTCGATAGCAACTTAGTTGAGTATGATGTTGCTGATAGCTATGAAAGCCTTATGAAAATAGTTAGTTAAAAAAGTGTCCCCTAGGGGCAGTTTTATTAAGAAAAACATGAATATTAATAACATACAAAAGCAACTTTCAGACTTTGCTGATGAGCGTGACTGGGATCAGTTTCATAATTCTAAAAATCTTGCTATGGCGCTATCTGTTGAATCTTCAGAATTGCTTGAAATTTTTCAATGGCTAACACCCGAACAGGCTGAAGCAATTATGAGTTCTAGTGAAAGTGAGCACGTTAAAGAAGAGATGGCAGACATTATGATCTACCTGCTTCGCATGGCTGACAAGCTAGACATTAATCTTGAAAAAGCTGTTTCAGATAAGATTGTTAAGAATGGTAAAAAATATCCAGTGAAGCTGGCAAAGGGCAATGCTAAGAAAATAAAACCAAATGACAACAAATGAACAATTAGAAGGTCAAACTCCTACTCCTAAGCGAAGGTATTTTTCTAGGCATTGGCATGGAGAGCTTTCTTTAGTCAAATCTTACTGGGTTAATTTTTGGTTTTTGTCTATTGTATTGACATTATTCTTAGTTTTTTGGATGACGCTCTCTATCAATGAGAGTCCAATTTTTTATTCAAGAAGTACTCTCATTATAGTGGCCGTCATATATCTCGTTATTTATCCTTGGCAGATTATTGGTCTATGGCGCAGCGCAACAAACACAACTGAAAAAACGGGAAAAACCTTTTGGCCGCGCATTGTTAAATTTCTTATTATTATGGGTATTTTGGGAAGTTTTAGCGCAGAAATGCAAGACAAGGAATGGTATAAGCAACTATATTACGATGCTTTTATATTGTCCAAGGCTAAAAATTATGATATATCAGCTAAAGAGGGGGTTGTCACCATTAATGGTGATTTTGATTATGGCATTTCAGATAAAGTGGAGGAAATACTAAAAAGTGATCAAACTATTGAATTTGTTACTCTTAATAGTGATGGCGGTTTGTTGTATGAAGCTAGAAAACTCTCCAAGTTAATCTTGTTAAATAGTCTTAATACACACACTAATGACGGCTGTCGATCTGCATGTACTATTGCCTATATTTCTGGAAATACAAGATATATTTATAAAAATGCTGATCTAGGATTTCATCAATACAGTATTGCCAGACCAAATGCTAGGGTTGACAAATCAACACTTCTAGATTTGTTAAATGATCAGCAAGAGGATGCAAAATTCTTCCAA
>Ga0255775_1004882_pt1 | contig 10399 bp, 6 predicted proteins | sample 011ome_26_FD_179973 | JGI IMG/M metagenome (GOLD analysis project Ga0255775, IMG submission 179973) | Coastal salt marsh microbial communities from the Groves Creek Marsh, Skidaway Island, Georgia - 011511BT metaG (version 2) | ecosystem: Environmental > Aquatic > Marine > Intertidal zone > Salt...
AGCACACAGATGGATGGAAAACTTGTGAGGAAAGCGGCGGCTTTTTCCCCATTATTTTATTCATCGCATCACTCACAAAAGGGAGCGAGAAGAGAGAGTATTTTTGACTTTGAACGACGACGACGACGATGATTCAAACGACGACGACGAGAGTTTGGTCTTCTTCTTCGTCTTCTTCTTCTTCTTCGCGGAAGAGCAGCAGCCATCGCGGAGGAAGAAGAGTCGTCGTCTCGTTGAGGAGAATTCCTTCTCAAACGTTTTCTAATTCTTCCAACGCTTCTTCTCTTTGCCGAGGCGTTGATGGCGGGAACAGCGGCGGGTTCTCGACGCGAGAACCGGAAGACGAAGACAGAGACGCAAAGTTTGCGCTTTTGTTCGCGGAAACGTTTGAAAACGCGTCGTCTGAATCGTCTGAATCGTCTGACTTGTCCTCGTCCCCTGCTCCGAAGAATTCGCTGTTGGAACTTTTAGAAGAAGAGGAAGAAATTAAAGAACCGCCGGTTTCTTCGCTTTCATCGATTTTGATGTCGTCCTCCAATCGGCTCGAAATCATCGAAAACGGCGATGGCGAAACGACGCGTAAAGCTTCTCTTTCTTCGACTTCCTCGACTGTGATCGCCCGGTGGATTCTCGTGGCGAAATACGGCCACAAAGCCGAGTGCGTTCAGATGTTGCACGAGTGGGCGGACACGGTAGGGCGAGCGGCTGGATTGGACCCGACGCGCGATATTTTACTCGTATCGGGGAATATTGGCGCGAACGAGTCGACGATTGAGTTGGAAATCAGGAACGGGTTGAGCTCTGTCGGGGATTTCGATCAGTTGATGCGGAATATAGACGTGACGATGCACAGAGAATGGGGGATGCGATTCGCCGAGCACGTCGTGGACGGGACGACGAGGTGGGAGATTTTCACCACGCATCCGTTTGTGAGTGGTAGTAGCAGTACGAGTAGCAACAGTAGTAATAGGAGCAATAGTAAATACTCCAGGCCTGGGGTGTCAAGAACGCAACCGAGACGCGTGCTTTCGCCGCAAAAGAAGACTTCGACGGAAAGTAGAAGTAGCGCGAACGGCGTGCGCCCGAAATACGAAGACATACCGGAGGAGGAGTTGATGAAGTACATAGGGAAAACGTTACCAGACGGACGCCGGGTGGTTGAAAACGCGTTCGGTGTTCCAATGGTTATCAACCCCGGAGATATCTTTTTTGATTGAAATGATATTTCTATATAGTACGTGTGTGTAATATATAATTAAAGAAACACGCATCTGCTGCGCGATTATTAATACCTGTGTATGTATGCTTGCATTCTAAAATACTATTCCTATTTCAATGGTAGTCTGATTTTTGCGATTGGGAGAGATCCATGTCCAAATCGTCCATATCGAAATCGTCCTCGTCCTCGTCCAAATTCTCTGCTTTGGCTAATTGTTCCGTGAGATTCGACCTTTGTCGTCGATGTCGATTGTGCGCTTCGTCTCCGCCTCCGTTCAAAGGAACACCTCGAGGTGGGAGCGGAGGTTTTTTATCCGTGCTCGCATCGCCACTCGCTACTCCAGAGCTCGTTCTTCGTAAGCTTCCGCCCACAGACGTCCCTCCACCCACTTTTTCTCCGCTTCCGCTCGCGCTCGCCGGCGACGTACCTCCCACGCCCGGCGGACACGCCAACGGCGTTCTCGGTTGTTGACTTGGCGTCGATAAACTCATCGAATTCGTCGGACTCGAGCTAAATACCCCGGCGGCCATCTGCCTCCTCAACGCCGCTGCTCTGACCGCCTCCCTCGCCGCTCGATTTCGTTGGACCGCGTACGCCCTCCTCGCGGCGTCCGGATCCTCCTGTTCCATCTTCGCCTTCATCTGCCTCACGTGATCCGGTGTTAAACCTCCCGGTAAACTCTCCCTACACATCGGACACTGCGAAAAATCGTTCGCGCGACACTCCCCCAGACAGCTCCTGTGAAATCTGTGCGTGCACGGTAAAGTATAAATCTCTTTCTTCTTTCTTTGCTGATGTTGTTTCGTTTCGTTCTCTTTCCCGTCCTCGCCGTCGTCGGTCGTCGTCGTAGCGGTACTCACAACGAGACTCGCCAAATCTTCCCGACTGACTCTCGGAGACTCCACATCGTCCAGTCTGCACATGCATATCGCGCACACTTCGCGTTCTGGAGACGACGACAGGTTTGAAAAAAATGGCGACCCTCCTTTGCTCCCGTTTGATGACGATCTCGGCGATACGCTCGTATTTCCAATACCTCCAGGCATTTGCAGTAAAGGAGGGGACATTCGAGCTCTCGTCCTTAACTGCGATAAATTCTGCGGCGTTTGAAACGATAACGAAGGAGAGGTGGAAAATGAAGCAGCAGTTCTGGCATCGTTCTCCTCTGTAGTAGTGGTCCCAGGAGTCGTGTCCGCATTGTTCGTATTCATCATCAACTTTTGCGCGGATTCAAATTCCCCTTTTTTCCCACGACGGGAGGGTGTGAAAGATGAGGACGCTAATAAATCCAGCAATTCGTCGTGCGAATTCGGACGCGAATGAAGCGCATCATCGACTGCAAACAACGACGACGATTCAGACGCCTTCGTGGTCATTGCAACGGTGGTTGTGTCTTCCTCTGCCGTCATTTTTATGAAGCGAAATTTTGAATTTTTAAGTCTTTTCCAAAGCGGTTTGAAATCCTCGAAGCGGACACAAAACGTGGTGTGTTCGCGATATGGTAGTACATTACGCTTTTATTAAACTCTTTTCTCTCTCTCCCTAAACCCTACGCGTGGTAATAGAAGCTATTCTATCCTCTCCCTCTCGAGTAGTAATCGTACGCGTTCGGGTTATAATTCATACCGCCGTTGAAGTTGTTGTTGTTGTTAAAGTCGTCGTCGTTCGACGGATATCTAGAAGGCCTGTTGTTGTCGATATCCTTTCTTTGCTCTCTCACGCGACTCTCGTATTTATCTTCCATGGTGAGATAAACGTCGGAGAGAAAGATGATCAACAGAGCAAGGATGAGCCCGAGGAAAATATACGCTCGGAAGCGCATTAAAGAGACGCACGTGGAGTGGAAGCAGTTGGTGTAGGCGAGCGCCACGCACGGTAAACACGGGACTAAGAAGCAAAAGAATTCGCACAACTCAGCCGGTCGTCGTCGCGGGCGCGAAAAAGTGTGCAAAAAACCGTCCGAATCGTGAAGCGCAAACGGAGAAGACCTTCTCGAAGTCGTCGTCGCGTTTAAAACCGGTTGAATTTTAGTCGCGAATTCAGACATTGGGCTTTGGCACACCTCGCACAAGGTCAGCGTTTGGTTCGGTCGTTGCAGATTTTTCAGATATTTTATCCCGCACTCTCGGTTTAAGTGGATGCCAACTTGGGAACATTTGCATCCCAACAAACACGCGCTGTTGTTTTCAATCATCACGTCGGATTTTCGTATCGGTTCTAAGCACACTCTGCACGACGCCACGATTCTGTTTTCCTCCTCTGTCTCCTCCTCACCATCCTCTTCCTCCTCGTCCTCTTTCCTTTTCGCCTCCTCGTTTTTTTCTTCTTCTCCTTCAGCGCTTTGAGAACGAGGCGAAGAAGCAGAAGACATTTCCACTATTACTTCTTCTCCTTCTCGTCGTCCGCTCGTCGTCGTCGAGTTCTCCCTTTCCTCTTCCTCTGCTGTTTCTCGCGCGCTCGATGATGATTGCGCGTTGCCCATCTTTGTCGCGCAAACAACCGCTCGTTGTTGTTCTTATTCGTGCGCGTATTTTTGAAGATACGAAAGACTTTTCCCCTAAAATTCTCTCTCGGAAAGCGCGAGAAATATGCACGCGTGATGCGCGCTTGGTTGTCTTCTTTGTCTTCTCCTTCTGCTTCTGGGGCTTTTTTGTCCTCGTCGACGAGGAACCGCTGCTGTTATTACGTTTCCTCGTCTCGATTGAATTCGAAGCGCAGAGCGGTAAAGACGAACAACAACAACAACAACAACAACAACAACAACGTGGAAGCGTTCTCGTCGTCTCACGTGAATTCCCCTAAGAGAAGTACTCCTCCGAACGAAAGTAAACATCGCAAAGCAGCGGAACGGAGGCAAAGAGAAGACGAGAGGAAAGAAGAAGAAGAAGAAGATGCTGTGAAAAATGCGCTCTCAAAAGTGAGCGGCTTTTATGAAATTGGAAACGTGGATATATACCGATCCATAGATGCGTGTCAGAAGAAGGTGTTCAAGATGTCCGATTTTAAGACGAGTTTGGCGGAGATTGGAGTGTATCACGGAAAGTCATTTTTAGCGTTAGTTTCCTTGCGAAAACAAAACGAGAGATGCGTATCGATCGATTGTTTCGAGAACCAAGCCGAGATTAACAGAGACGAGAGTGGAGTGGGTGATTACGAGAAGTTTCGGAAGCACGCGATGAAGTTTTGCGAGGCGATGAAGGAAGACTCGAAATTCGTATGGGACGGAGTCGTCGACTCGGACACAAAGATGCCGAATTTCATCAAAGTCATCTCGAAAGACTCCACGAAATTGACCAAGGAAGCAGATTTTAACGAAGACGACGACGGTCCGGTGCGAATCTTCTCCATCGACGGATCGCACACGGTAGAGACGACGTTGCGCGATTTATCGTTCGCCGCCGACGAGTGTTTGCACGAACAAGGCGTCGTCATACTGGACGATTGTTTCAACCCAGATTGGCCCGGGTGCATCTCAGGACTCGCAAAATATCTCGACTCATCCAGTAGAATCGTCCCATTTGCCATCGCCTACAACAAAGTCTACCTTTGCGCGCCTTCTTTAGTCGAAACGTATCAAGCGCACGTAGCGAGAGACCGGAACGTTTGCGTGCGTAAAAAAGCGAGTCTCTTTGGACACGAGTGCTTGGTGTGCAAACACGGCTGGTTGCACACCTTTCACGGGAACGACGACACGTACTCGTAATACTAGTGAAATAGTAATAGTGTAATAATCATCAACGCGCGGCAACTGTTGTAGCAGATTTATTTCTTGTTTCTTTCCTCAGAAAAAAACACTCAAATGCCGGACGACGACAACGACGATGAGTTGTTAACTCTGAACATCGCCGGCGCCTCTTCTTCTTCCGACGTTGGCGAGGACGATAGAAGTCTTGGTGGTGGTCCTAAAGGTAATCCGCGCAAGCGAACCGTCGCTCGAGGGAAGAAAAAATGGCAAGGCGGGAAAGAGAAGCGGCGGGGAAACGGTGATGCAGTCGGAGGAGGAAACGGGGAGCGAAGAAGAAGAAACGACGACGACATGAACGAAAAGAGAGGAGGAAAAGGAGGCGTCAAAGAGACGACGACGGCGATAAACAGAACAGGGCGGAAACGACTCGTTCTCGACACCCGAGCAGAGGAGGAAAAGGAGGAAAAGGGGAAAGGTGGCGGCGGCGTTTCCACTTGGGTGAAGAAACCAAAGACGATTCAGACGACGACGAAAAGTAAGAACGGAGAGGACGAAAGAGAAGAAGAAGAAATGACGGCCAAGGAGAGGTTCTTGAAAAACTCTCGAGAACACAAGGAGAAGTTGTTGCTGAACAACGCGGGAAAATCATCGAAAGAGAAGATGAGCGACTTGGTGGAAGTTGAGAAAATGGAAAACGAGAGCGGCGACGAGGAAGAAGAGGCGTTTAATCCCGCAGATTGGGCGAATTTGATGAAGAAAGCGACGAGGAAAGACGAAGATGACGATAACGGTGAGTCGAAAGAGGAAAAGAGGAACGGAGAGAATAAGAACGAGAAGAGAGACGCGGCGCCGCATCGGGATCGGGTGTTTGATAGCAACGCGACGACTGCGAAATCGTTCGCCGAGCTCGGCGTTCCGGAGACGCTGATTAAAGTCATGTCTGAGTCTGTGGATTTACAGTTTACGACGCCAACTTTGGTACAACAGTTGGCAGTGCCGTCGATTTTAGCCGGGAAGGACTGCTACGTTCGAGCGGAAACCGGGAGCGGTAAGACGTTGGCGTACGTTTTACCGATAGTTATTAGTTTAGGAGTAGCGAAGCCTAGAATCGAGAGGAAAGATGGAACGAGAGCGTTGATTATCGTGCCAACGAGAGAATTGTCCACGCAAGTTTCTTCATTTATCGAGAAATTATCGAAACCGTACCATTGGATTGCCACCGGATCGGTTCACGGCGGCGAAAACAGAGCGAAGGAGAAGGCAAAGTTGAGAAAAGGGTGCGTCGTGTTATCCGCCACCCCGGGGAGACTGTTAGATCACTTGCAAAATACTGCCGCTTTTGTATTCGTGAATGTCAGTTTTGTCGTTTTTGACGAAGCCGATCGCGTTTTAGATTTAGGATTCGAGAAGGATATCGACGCTATTTTAGATATCATCGAGCGAACGAAAAAGGAAGCGCGGGCGGCGTCGGCGTCGCCTCCATTTTCACAAATGACGTTGCTATCGGCTACTTTGACGCCAGGCACAGACCGTTTGCGAATGAAAATGCAAAATGCGGTGACAGTGGACGTTAATCCAGAAGCTGATCGCGAGATTGAGTTTGTTCAAGGAGAGGACGACAACGAGAACGACGAGGACGAAGAAGGGTTGATGAAAGCAATGGCGAGAGCTTCCGGGAGAGCAGTTGATGGCGACGATGGGAAGAATAGAAAGATTCGCGTGCCTTCACAGCTCACGCATACTATATTTGAAACGCCACCGAAATGTCGAATGGCAGTTATCGCCGGTTTACTCGCCGGATGGGCGATGTCTGATTTGAACAAAGTCATCGTGTTCCTCGCGAGCAGAGAGTCCGTTGAGTATCACTACGAAATCTTGTCCTGGTTAGCTGGGCAGAAGAACGACGGAGAAAACGATGAAGAAAACGACAGCAGCAGCAGCAGCAGCAGTAGTAGTAGCAGTGGCAGCGCGAGCGGTGAAAGCGATTCAGACGACGATTCGGACGATTCGGACGATTCGGACGACGACACCGACGCAAAGAAGAAGAAGGAGAAGAAGAAGAAGAAAAAGAGCAATAAAAAGAGAGGAAGCGGCCTCTACGAAGTCTTTCGTTTACACGGCGCACAAAAACAATCCGAGCGTCAAAAGACAGTCTCTAGATTCCAGTCCCAAAAAAGAGGCGTCCTTTTGTGCACCGATGTCGGCGCTCGCGGTTTAGATTTCGACAACGTCGGCGCGACTGTGCAAGTTGACCCTCCGGCGGACTCGAAAACGTACGCGCACAGAGTCGGCCGAGCCGCGCGTCTAGGCAACGACGGCGAAGCCGTTCTTTTCCTCGGTCCAAAAGAATTGGAATTCGAAGACACGTTAAAAGAAGATATCGAAGATCTCACGTTTTCAAAGGCAAAGTTAGGGGCTGTTTTGGACGTTCTCGCGCAAACAACCATGCGCAAATATTGCGGCAACAACAAGAATCCTTCCTCGCGAAACAACCCAACGGAGCACATCGCGGTCAAAGCGTTGCTTTCCGCCGCGGAAAGAAAGATGCAATCCGACCCAAGTCTCAAATCTCGCGCCGAAGACGCCTTCCGCTCCCACGTCCGAGCCGTCGCCGCCTACCCGTCTGCGCTCAAACACATCTTCCACGTCAAACGCTTACACCTCGGCCACGTCGCCGGCGCGTTCGCTCTCCGCGAAGCGCCAATCTTGGTCGGTAAAAAAGGCTCCGCCGCGTTTTCCAACGCCAAAAAGCTCGATAAAGTCACCACCGAGCGTAAAAAGAGAGAAAAAGAGAGTCAAACGAGGAAGAAACGCCTGCTCCGAAAGTTGGCGACGAATCCCAGTAAACGAGGTCACGCCCCCGTCGGCGGTCAGATGTAATAGTATTTTGTTCCTTTACGAGATTCGAACTGATTAGAAACGGATATATGTTGGAACGTGAATACGTTCTGGAGACTTTCCTACTTTTGAACATCTCAGACAACATCTGCTTCTCATGCGGCATATAAAATTGAAGAAATACAGAGACTCACTGTCTTCGCTTTCGACGCGCTCGTCCTATTTGATTTCACACTTTCCTCGGTGTAAACCAAATCTACATTTTTTTAAATCTTCCCTTCCTTTGCTGAGTCACAAAAACCACACGAAAAGCTCTCACTCACTCTCTCTTTCTCTCTTTCTCTCTTTTAACGGACGAACGTACGAATGACACCTTTACTCTCCTTTTCTCCGTTCGTCGTGTCGTCGTCATCGATGCGTCGGAGACAGACGTCGTCGTTTACGTCTGAATCGTCTGTATCGAGAACAAAAAGATTGATTTTAAAATCATCGAGCAAAGGTGTGGGGGATGGAGGCAATCGCATCTCTCACGTGATGATGATGGTCAATTCTTCGTCTACGTTTTTTATGAACAACCAGAAGCGGCGACGAGGACGAGGAGGGCGAAGAATGACGGATGAAAGACTCGTGATTAGTAATAGCAGTGGTAGCGCGACGGCGGGCGGAAATGATGACGAGAACAATGATAAAAGTAGTAGTTGTTCCTTGAAATTCATCCAAGAAATCAAAGAGAAAATGGACGACCCGTTAGCCGAGTCCAACGCGACTGCTTTGGCGTTAGTCTTTTTAACCGTGTTAGCGGTGGTTGGATACATCTCCAGTGGGTTAGGGTCGTTAAACGCCACGAATAACATTCAAGTCGCGCTTCAGTTGGTCGTACAAGCGGTCGCGAAAACTGGGTTTACCGCCGCGTTTGCGTTGATTTTTATATCGGAATTGGGAGATAAGACGTTTTTCATCGCCGCGTTACTGGCGATGAGAATGGGACGAATGCCGGTGGTTATTGGAGCGACTTCGGCGTTAGGGTTGATGTCAGTGATTTCAGTGGTCATTGGAAGAGTGTTTTCGGCGGTACCGGCGAGCTTTTCGAATACAATTCCCATCGGCGAGTACATCGCGGTGGCGAGTTTGTTGTTCTTTGGGTTGAAGTCGTTGAAGGACGCGAGCGACATGCCAAAGAAGACGAACGCGGGCGGAGATAACAACAACGGAAATATTAAAGTGGATAAAGATGGAGTGATCATTGAAGGCGCGTTGGCGGAAGCGGCCGAGGACGTGTGCAAAGCAGAATCGAAGATCAAAGAGTCGGACGGGAAAGGGACGACGAACATTCAAAACATCATCGAAACGTTTTGCTTAATTTTTGTCGCCGAGTGGGGGGATAGATCCATGTTGGCGACGATTGCTTTAGGCGCGGCGCAAAATCCAGTCGGCGTGGCCGTAGGGGCAACGGCTGGACACTTATTTGCGACGTTCATTGCGGTCATCGGCGGAAGTTTGATTTCGAAGAAAATTTCCGAACGCTTCGTCGCGTTTTGCGGCGGGTGGTTGTTTCTGCTTTTCGCTTTGTTCACCGCTATCGGCGTCTTTTAATTCATATATTATTATAAATCTGTGAGAGTCATTTTCTATTATTTATTATCATCTCGGTTGTTATTCTTAAGATTACTACTAACCACACCGTACCAGGTATATAATTATTCCGGTAAAATCTTCGACAACAGCGCAATCAAGACAACCCCTGCTAACGCCCCGGCTAAATGCGCGACGTGATTCACTCCGCCCGCTCCTACGCCTCCAACTTTTCCTATCATTGCCGCTTCGTTCAAAAATCGTTCCATCACAAACTGACCGAGCACGACGACTTCCAAAATCCTTTTCCATTCAAACTTAAGCTTGACTAAAACGCTCACGGCGAACAGACCAAACACCGCTCCCGAGGCGCCCAACGAGACCGTCGCCGCCGCGCCCATTCCTAATACCCCACCCACTGACTTTGGCAACATCAACCACGACGCCAACGACGCGCCCGTTCCGGTCGCTACGTACGAACACCACACACCAAACGCGCCTTCCTCTTCTTCGATCAACTTGCCGAATATGTACAAGAAGAAAATATTCGACGAGAGATGATCCCAACTGGCGTGGCAGAAGGTGCACGTGACGAATTGCCACCACGTCGGATCCACGTGGTTCAAATAAAACATTTTCATCATTGGAAGTTGCAACCAATGGTCCAACGCGAAGAATAAAAAGTTGAAGAAGAGTAAAGCGAAGACGCCGTTGTATTCGTTTTGTTTGTTATTTTGGTTGTTGTTTCCCAGGACGTTGACGGCAGTGCCGACGACTTTTGTCACGTCTTTCGGGACTTCTTTGGAGTATTTCTTCATGATGTTCGAGACGTCTTTGAAACCGTCTCTGTTGTCGTCTTTGCCAAACGCCGCCGTTGGTCTCCTCGGATTCATTCTCCGTCTTCTTCTTCGTCCTTCTTCTTTGTCTTCTTTGGAGCATAAAAAAAGCGACCACGGCGACGACGATGAAAATGCATTCCCCCGAACAGTATTCCCCTCGTCGCTCTTGTTGTTCCGCAAAGCCACCGTTTCTCTTCCCCTCACTCGGCCGCTGCTTTTGCCGCTGCTTCCGACAAAAAGTCTCGT
>Ga0255775_1004917_pt1 | contig 10340 bp, 6 predicted proteins | sample 011ome_26_FD_179973 | JGI IMG/M metagenome (GOLD analysis project Ga0255775, IMG submission 179973) | Coastal salt marsh microbial communities from the Groves Creek Marsh, Skidaway Island, Georgia - 011511BT metaG (version 2) | ecosystem: Environmental > Aquatic > Marine > Intertidal zone > Salt...
GTAAATATTTGAGTACCTCGAGATGACCGTTTTTGGCAGCATTTCCACACGTCCACTCACCGATAGGACACTTCTTTGCCACGCAATACTTTACCATTTCCAGATTACCTTGTTCTGCGGCCGCAAAAATCGTCCATTTATCCCACTCACACTTTTTCTCTTCTCGCGCCCACTTGAGCAACTCGAGTTTATTCGTTTGAGCAACTTGAATGCAGAACCATCTTTCGGGTGTCTTTGGGGGTCTTGTTCTCAACCAACTCGGCCAAAAGGATTCACTCTCCCTATTCTCCAACGCAACTTCCAAAGTCGATATCGACGACATCTCGCTCACTTCAAACCTCCATTTCAAATCTCCCGCGCGAGAGGATCTCTTAATCAACTTTCTCGTTTCACTATTCACTCCATACAAGAATTTCACATCCGTTCGATTCAATCTCGGCAGAATGTGTTTGAAACAAATATCGTCCCACTTCACGACCACGTCCCACAAAGAATCTCTCTCCCCCATCGTCGTCGAAAGCTTTTTCTGTAAAACTTGCGTCTTCATCGCTTTAGAAAGAAGACAAAATCATCTCTTGTCTGTTCTTTTTATGTTGCGTCGTTGCTCTCGGGAAACTGAAGAAATTTCGTCATTTTCAGTTACACAAAACGGAGCTTTTATTCGTTGGAATACTCATACTACTGCTGTGAGAATACGAACAACAACTCTCTTTGAAGAAGGAGAAAATGTCCTCGATGACAACCTTACGCCTGTACCGTCAAATCCTCAAAGCGACGAAAACGTTCCCCTCGAAAAACAAAAACGGTTTGTACAAAGAAATCCAACTCGAGTTTCGGGAAAATTCAAAGTTGACGAAACAAGAAGAGGTGGAGAAGAAACGAGCGATCGCTTTGGACGGGTTAGACCGACTGAGAGCGTTCAGCCGGTTAGACGGGAAAAGCAGCGAATGGGAGGTACGGTTAAAAGGACCGAGCACGGAAGAGAGCCGGTAGTTTTTAGAGTAGATGTAGGAGTAGTAGTGGTTGTTTAAGAGTCTGTCTAACTTAAGTTTCTAGTTTCGCGTGCGTGTTGTCTGATGTTCCTTCTCCTTCTTCTTCTTCTGAAAACGGTTTGTGGCGACGGAATCGTAAGGTGACTTTTACGATACCGTTGTCGTTGTTGTTGTTCGAGGTATCGTCGATAAATCGAGGCGCCCACGTCCTGTGTTTTTTGCTCTTTTCTTTTTCGCTCTTGCCGCGGTGAGGCGGATGTCCGAGAGGGACAACAATCGGGAGGTGTTTACGAACGATGTTTTCGAGGTCGCAGGTCGGAGGGATGCGCCAATCGGTGTCGATGTGGAACGTTTTTTCGGTCGTGTTCATGTCGTACTCGTCGTTTGCGTCGTAACATCGCGCCGGCATGTGATAGGAAATGTCGTTCTCGAGCGCGTCCCAAACGGAGAAACATTTCGGTCGCTCGAGTTCTTCGCGACTCGTTCTGTCCACCATTTCGAGCGTTATCGTCCACGGGCCACACGTTCGAGTTTGCGTTCTGTTGTTGTTGTTCAATATTTCCGAAGAAGGAACCGAGAAGTTTTCAAACGTCGCCACCGTCGCTTGGGAGAAAAAGCCTTCGGCGAACATGGCGAGCGTTTTCGAAGCGTCCGTGGTTAAAAACACTTTCGTTTCTCGTTTCACCGGAAGCCACGAGATGATGTTGTCTGGATCGCTTCCGCGCTGTTTCGATGGTTTCGCCTTCGTCGTTATCTTCTTCACGATTTGTCCAACTGATTCATCTTTAAAACCGTTCGTGCCTAACTTGTGGCAAAATTCTCTCAGCGTTTCTTTCCAGAAAAACAACGGCTGCGCTGTAAAGGCTTCGCACGGAACGTATATGCCCGCATCTGAGACTCTAAACTTCGAGTAAAACGGATTGAATATCGAGTTCTTCACCATTTCGTCCAACATTTCGCTATTGCGACCAATTTGCGTCACGTTTCGTAAAAATCCTTCGCCAAACATATCCGCCAACAACGGCACCAGTTGGTTCCGTAGCTTGCCTCTCGTGCTCCACGTCGGCGTCGAATCGAGAAAGTACGGAACACCGAACGTGTGCGCGAAATCCAGCACGTCCGATTTCGGTCTCGATAACATCGGTCGCCAGATTCGAACGTTTTCAATGATACCTTCGTCGGACATGCCGTTGACGTTTAACACGTTCGCGCCGCGAAACATGTTCGTGATGACGTTTTCTTGCACGTCGCCATCGTGGTGGCCTAGAAGGACCGCGGGGTACTCATATTTCTGTCGCATGAGCTTGTAGAAATCAAAGCGAATTTTCCTGGCTTCAATCTCGTACGTCTCCCGTGGCGTCACGCCTCGTTTCAAGCCTTCGTTGTTCATGTTTTTAATCTCGCACGCAATGTCGTGTTTTCGACACCACGCCTCTAAGAAACTCGCCTCGGCGTTTGCCTCTGGACGATTGCCGTAGTTGATGTGTAAAGCTATTACCACATAGCCTAACTGTTTCAAAATCATCGCTAAAACCATCGAGTCGACGCCACCAGACAAGGATACCGCGATGATCATTTTTTTATTGTTATTATTGTCTTCTTTAATGTCGTCAAACCAAAAGTCTTGTTTCGATACCATGAACTTTCTCACGGCGTCGACGATTGGCATGCGCGTCGCTTTTTCTATTTGCTCCGCGGTCGGATCGAACTCAAAAAACTCCAAGATCTCGCCGTTCGTTTCTGGATGCCACTGTTTTCCTTCTAGATCTTGGTAACATCGCAAAGTAGTCTTCTTGAACTTTTTCAGCAATTCGAGACTGGCCGAATCCGAATCTACGCGTTTGTCCAAACACTCTATGATTTTCTTCAATTTCGGTAACGTTTTCTGCGTGTGTCTGTACGGCATGAGGAGGAAAACCAAATGCTTCGCATCGATTGAATGCGACGACGTGACATCAATCTTCTCTAAACACCTATCTACGATTGTAACGCACACTTCATCTAAAAGCGCTATGTTTGTCTCGGCTTCATTTACTAAAGAGCGACGACGAAAGTGGTGTCTCGAGAACTGGTCGAGCGTGACGACCGTCGCGATCGTTATTTCCGGGAAAAGAGTTCCTCCCACTCTCGCGTTTTCCTCGATGGCATCTAAGCACTCTTGGACGAACTCGTGATGATGACTATGATTATGGTAATAAAAACTCTGCAACTCATCCAGTAACTGTCCAAATTGACTCGAAATCTTCGCGTCCAAATCTGTTCTCTTCTGCACGTCTGAATGCTTGATAAACCATCGGTTCTCGTACAACTTGTCTATCAACAGCTTTTCTTCGTTAACTTCTTTTACTTTTTCTTCTTCTTCTTCAAAACGAAACCACAGCTCTAAAGCTTTTGCTCTCAGACTGTTGAATTTGCTTTTCGGTTGTTGTTGAATTTGCTTTTTGTGCTCCTCTTCTTCATTTGTCGTCGTCGACGCAACGACAAAGTCATTCTTCTCCTTCGCCGAAACAGACGACGACGACGATAAGAATTCACCACCAAAGCTATTACTCTTTTCGCTCAAACTCGCCGTCGTCAAGATATGGTTTCCCATATTAAAGTGTGGCCTTTAGGAAAAATGAAGGGAGGAGAAAGAAAAAAAACAAAAGAAATTTGTTATATATTTATTAAACTAAACCCTAATTAACATTCACAAGGTAGAAAAATATGGCTCAGTGGTCTAGTGGTATGATTCTCGCTTTGGGTAGCAAAGCGCTGCGCAAACAGCAGTTACATTAATCTCTAACGTGCGAGAGGCCCCGATTTCGATTATCGGCTGAGCCCATTACCGTGTTATTTTTTGCCGTTTTGTTTTCTCTTCGATGGAATCTACGTATGTTGGTATCATCGTATCGTGGTTCTTTATGGGGAGAAAGGCGAGTTCGACGACGCGAATATGACGAATACGTTTTTTGCGCATGAAACTGACTATTACTACACTACTGAACGACATCATCATCTTCGAATCTTTCGATCATCTCAACGATTTCCATCTTATTCAGCTTCGAGTACCCTTTGATGCCGTTCTGTTTACACGTCTCGATCAACTCGGGCTTTCTCATCCTTCGCAACATCCACTTTCGATCCCACTTTTCGATTTCGTCCGAGGCTATAGATTTTTCCTTCTCCAACATTTGTTCCGTGGCTTCGATTTCTCGTTCGATTTGCGCGCGAATGCGACCTTCTTGAACGTCCGTGGGTAGGTTTTGTAGTTGCACCTGAAGTTCGCCGATGTATTCTCCGAGGTGTTTCGCGAACGAAGATTTTACCGCCGCGGCGCCGCCGCTCTCTTCTATTTTCCGTCCCTTCTCTTCCGCTTTTACTATTCCTTTACTACTGTTACTAGTACCTAACAAACTCGCTTTCAAACTCGCCGCGATTTCCTCGATCACAATCCTATTCTCGTTGATGTCCTCCTCCTCATCACCATCAAAACCTTTCATCAAAACTTTGCGTTCGGGCTTCAACAACCCAAACGGCGACTCGATTTGCGTGTGCGCGAAGCACGTCGCCGCGACGAACCACGTCTCTTTCCTCGTCAAATCAAACCCGCCAAATCTCGCGTAACTGATGAAATACACCAGCGCGTACACGCTGAACCTCTTTTGCCGTTTCAATTCTCCCTCTGACTTCGCCTCTGCTTCCCACGAGCCGAACGAAAGTTGCGGTAAAAACCAACTCATGGAGCCGAAAATAGGGAGGAAAGAGAGGAAAGAAGCGACGGTCCATCTCGTGCGTAAATCATCACCATCATCATCATCATCATCATCATCCACGTTTGAAGACGAGGAAATATGATAATAGCTATACAAGACAGAAAGTGCGATCGCACTCGTCAAAGTCGCATCCAACGCGCTTTCCACGAACATGAATCCATTCTCGTTAAAAGATACGACTTTGACACATTCGTGTCTTCTTTTGCTTCTTAAACTCTTGCTTAAACCCTTCCTCTTTTTCGACGATTTTAAAAGCGACGAAGGTGGTACCACCAGCGCTATTCTTATTCTCGTTGTTGCCATTCTTCTTTCAAGAGGAGAGAGAGAGAGAGACAACAACGCGCGAGGAGGAAGTTTGAGATGTTTTGAAGAATTTCGAAAGTTGTTTTTCCCCAGATATAAATTCTTGTATCTCGCGCGGGAAGTAGAGAGAGAGAGAGAGAGAGAGAGAGAGTAAGAGAGAAACAGAGAGAGAGTAAGAGAGTATAACAGAAGAGAAGACGTGCAAATGTCGTACCAGTACCGGAAGAAGAACAGTTCTGAAGCTTCTGTTCCTTCGTCTTCGTCGTCGTCGTCTAAAACGACTTCAACAAAGTTTACGAATTCCATAACGAAATACGCGTCTCAGGCATTGAAAGGCTCGGAATCGAAGCGCGTGGATGCAAACTTGTTAGATTCAGTCGCCGAAATAGTGTCCGGGAACGCGGTGTACATCGAACGGTTTCACTGCGAAGAGAGTGATTACGAAACTTTGGAACGGTTGGCGAATGATTTAGACGAGTGTTCTAAAGAAGAAACAGAGGAAGGAATGATAAACTGGTCGAAACACTTGAAACGGGAAAATCCGGAGTTTTCGGAGACGTTTCGAACAGTCGTGGAACGGATGGCGGAGTACTTCGACGTGGACGTGTTCGCGACGCGTCTTAACTTTTACCGGGACGGGTCGGATTGGAAACCGTACCACCACGACTCGCACGCGTTTGGCGCGAACGGACACAAGGAAGATTTTACCATGGGCGCTTCTTTCGGCGCGCCGAGAGCGCTGAGCTTTCTTCACGAATCGAGCGCGAGTTCGTTCGAGTTTCCTCAGAAGAACGGGGATGTTTTTGCGTTTTCGTCTGAAGTGAACGCGGCGATGAAACACGGCGTGCCACAACTGAGCGGCCAAGAGCAGTTTAAGGCCAATCCACGATTTTCAATCATCGCGTGGGGGAGAAGGAGGAGTTTAAACGCGAGAAACTCCTCCGTATCATCGTCTTCCGACGAGAAAACAACCATAGCTGTCGACGAATCGCGAATGCCGTGGCATCATAACACGAAAAACAACGAAGGAAACGAGCAAGGAGGAAGCTACGAAGTCTCGTTAGAGAGCGGAGCTAAGAACGCGAACGAAAGAGTCATGTCCAACAACGAAGTCTCGGAACTCGTGCAAAAATTTATCAAACGTAAACGAAACGAGACGAGGAAAACCAGCAAAGCGTTAGTCGAGCATTTGAAAGAGAACAACGGAATAGATGATTTTGATTTCGTTCGAATGAAAAAACAAGCTCGCAAATATCAACGCGACGACACGATTTCGGCGAAGGAGTTCGTCGAATCCGCGTTAGACAGTCGCGTTTCAGTGGACGATTTAAGGAATCTCGCGTCGTACTTACCGAACGAACAAAAGAAGATTGAGTTGACGAATGAGCTTCAAAACTATTCCAGCGCGCTTCCTTTCTTGTCATAGTGTCATAGTGAGTAGTAATAGTTTCAATAATAGTATTAGTAGAAGGTATTAAAAGATAAAGCAACGGCGCTCTTCACGCTCCGCGGCACATACTGGATAGTAGTAGTTACTTCTTCTTCTCAGTCGCTTTCGTGTACAAGTACGCGCCTAACAAGGCCAAACCGCTCCCGGCGGCGTTCAACGGACTCACCGGGTTGCGAAAGTAAATCACGCTCGCGACAATCACCGCGACTCTCTTCAACGAGTTTCCGACAGAAAACGTCACCGGAGATATACCCGTCAACGCTTGGTAAGATACCTGGTTATACAAGTGATAAAACACACCGGATAAGAACAACATCTGGCACAACTTCTCGGCGCCGACTTTCGCAACCGCGGCGGACCATCCCGCCGCCCACTGGCTCCCTTCCATATACACCGCCGCCGGCGCCAAGTAAAAGAGACCGACGATACCAAGAATGCCGTACAAGTTAATACCATCGACTGCTTTGAAATCGTTCAACTGTTTCTTACTCGTGATGTTTCTCAACACCATCGCGACGTTCGAAATCATCGCGCCGTTGAATCCGGAAATTGAAAACGACACCTCCTTCATCGCCGCCATCGAGCAACCTAACACGATTGGAATCAAACTTGCCCACACGGCTGGAGAATACGTCGCGCCCAACAACGGTCCACTCAAAATTACCGAAAATACCGGCTCCGCCGCTTTAATCACGTGCGTAAACGACACCGCCATTTTAGAGAACGATACGCACGCCGAGACGTGGCCAACCATGTGAAAAAATGCCACCGGTAACACCGCGACCAGAAACGCCTTGGACACTTTCGGCTTCTCTTGAATCCCAGTCGCCCAAACGACGAGCATCCATATCGACGTCGCGGCTAACTGTAAGGTGGAAATCAACCACGGGTACGGGAACACGTTCAGCGTGCTCTTGTTGTACACGTTGAACACGATGTTGAAAAAGTACCACAGGGAGAAGAGCACCGCGGTTCTCGGCCCAGCAGCTAAGGTGGAAAACCCAGTTTTTAAGCTGAAACCATTTCCATCACCCGTGGATGCTGCCGCTGCTTTTGCGGAAGACGACGACGACGTGGACGACGCGTTCGTCTTCAGAGAAACCATTCCTCGAGATTTCTTTTTCTGATAATACTGCGTACTTCTGGACATCAACACCCCTCCTGATGATACTATTCCTTTCGTTGATTTTCCCCAAAACCCGTTAACCACCACCAAAGAAGCATCATCATCTTTCGCTAAAACTCCTCCTCCTTTCGAAGAAGAAACGCGCAAAAATCTTCTCGTCGTCCTGTTGTTCGTGTTGGTGTTGTTCCCGTGTCCTCGTGTGGTAATAAGTCGCGCGTTCAACGCGGTTGCCATCGTCGTGAGCATCTAGTCTTTCTCTCTCTCTGAAGGTGGTGTTAAATTTCAAATCTTTCCCACTAAGCAGCAGTTTTGTGGAGATATTCCCTTACTATTACTCTAGCGGATGTAACATCAAACGTTCTTCGATTTGAAGACGAGGATACCGATTTCGACGACGATGAGTAGTAACGCTCACACTCGGTCGGGGTTGAGAAAGAAGACCGGGAGGAAGAAACGAGCGATAGTATTACTCCTCCTCTTACTCATCGTCGTTTTGGTCGTCGCGTTCCAATGCGTCCGGATAGAAGTCGTCTCGTCGGACGAGGACGAAGAGAAGGCAGAAGGAGCAGGCGCGAGAGTTGCGCTGCCCTGCGATCCGAGCTCGAGCGAAGAATTAAAGCATCAACAACAACAGTCGTCGTCATCATCTCGAATGAGAGAGAACGACGACGTAAACGACGGGAAAGCGAGACGAACGAAAAGTAGTGCGAAAGAACGTTCATGCGAAGATCCGGAGCGAGTGGACAGTTTAATCCGCTCGCACGCGTGCGAAACCGGCGCGAGTGGAGAGCACGCGCAGGCGCAGCTGAGAGCGATGCCGAGGAAACCAAGCTCGTCGGATGCGCGGGAGGAGGAGGAGGAGACGAAGAAGAGTCACAACGACGACGACAACGAGAACAACAACATCGAAAGGAGGAGGATCCGAAAGAAGAGGAGAATACTTCTAAACAACGTGGAAGACGCGGACCCGGAGATGGAAAACCAGGAGATGAACCGAGTTTTAGAACGGTTTCGTTCGGGGCGGATGAGAGTCGACGGGACGAGGAACATTTTTCACGACCCCGAAGACGGGAAGGCGGCTTCGACGTTGAAAACGTATAAAACGTGCGCGGTGGTCGGGAATTCAGGGACGTTGCAAAAGACCGCGTACGGAGCGATGATTGATAGCGCGGAGGCGGTTTTTAGAGTGAACGATGGGGTAGCGAAGAGAGGATGTTCTTTGTACGCCGGGTCGAGGACGACGGTGAGAGTCGTGGACGCGAAAGCGCTCGGGAAGATGGAGATTTTAGCAGACGACGAGGAGGAAGGAACGACGAGTACGACGACGAATAGTTTTAGTAGGAGCAGGAACGAAACGATGGTAGTTTTAGTGAACGCGGACGAACACGAGAGAGAAACGATCGCGAGTTCGGAATACTTTAATCACGCGAAAAGTGTGAAGAGAGTGCACGAGGACGTTCAAGACGGCGCGAGCGTTTTAATGCACTCGTTTCGCGAACATTTGGCAAAAGTTGGAAAGATGCAAGGCGCGGGTGGAAACGTTCCTTCGACGGGAATGATCACGTATTACCTGGCGCTTCGATTGTGCGATTTTGTCGGTTTATACGGTTTCGGTTTGTACGTGGAAAAAGAACGCGTGGAAAATACGCCTTCATCCGGGAAGAAAAAATCCGTCGCTCCAGTCACCGCCGTCCACGATTTCTACCGCTACTACGACGCGAAACGAAACGTAGAACTCGGCATGCGCCAAACGCACTCGTTCGACACCGAACGCATGCTCATGTCTCTCATCTCTCGCTCCACCGGTCGCAGTAAACTCTGCGGCTTCAAAAAAGACGGCGACGAAGACGAAGTCACCAAACGCATCCGAAGAGAACAAGACCGACGCGCGAGACAGTTAGCGCGACGCACCGGCCGAGGTAAAGTCAAAGGAGGAAGTGCGAGCAACTCTAACGCGGCATCGGCATCGTCAGAAAGCGCGAACACCGGCGTCTCCGTTGCCGAAGAGAAACCGATCGAACACGCCGTCGACTGGGAAGCGCGCTTGGGCGACGCCGCCGGGAGCGCCGGCTAGGCTTTCTCGTAAAAGTCACAACGCACACGTCGTCGCATTCGCACGGCACATAAGAACAACAGAAAACGTACTCACATAATCGCACAGTAAAGCAGTTTTAGTAGTAAACAAAGCAGCAAGAATACTAAGTGATTTTTAAAAGAGCGACGATATACGTATACTACTCTAGAGTAAAGTCAACCTTTTTCTCTTCAAAGGCACCAAAATTCTCCACTTATCTGATCGACCCCACCAAAATGTCTTCTTTCGGCAATCGGTTTAAGTTCAGCCCGACGCGATACGAAGAGTTGGACGGCGAGACCTCGCTCATGACCAGCGAAGAGCAGGTATTACGTTTATTCTTCTTTTAATAATGATTCTTCTTCTTGTTTATATTCACGAAGAAGAAGAAGAATAAATCTCGATTGCGCGCGATTACATTTTATTCCATTCTTGTCACGTCCAATGCCGTTATTTTTCTCGCGCGTGTACACTCACCTCTTTCTTTCTCTCTCTCTCTCCTTACACCGTTGTCGATGACGATGAAAACGACGTTCGATGAAATTACAAAACAACACAAAAGGCGGACGCGGTGAACGACATGGCGCACGCGTTAGGCGACGACCGCGCGGCGGCTGGTTTGTCGAGGAGCAGTCCCAAT
>Ga0255775_1004927_pt1 | contig 10328 bp, 8 predicted proteins | sample 011ome_26_FD_179973 | JGI IMG/M metagenome (GOLD analysis project Ga0255775, IMG submission 179973) | Coastal salt marsh microbial communities from the Groves Creek Marsh, Skidaway Island, Georgia - 011511BT metaG (version 2) | ecosystem: Environmental > Aquatic > Marine > Intertidal zone > Salt...
GGGCCGGATCTGGTGAAACCAGATGTGTTTATCAATCGGACCTGTGGGCATGTAGCAGCCGCGCGGCATGACCGATAGCGCGAATCCCGATTGCTTCCCGATTTAGATTTTTCGGCTAAGACAGTGAAGCTCCCTGCCTTAGCGCGTCGCGCGGTGTTGGGCCTTTAACCCTGGGTGCATCGCCAGAGCGGGCCCTCCACTGGGGCTGCGCTGCCTTGCGACAGTCCCATCCGCTTTACCCCACCGCTCTGCCTCAAAAGCACAATCGTACGCGCCAACAGGGCTTTTTAGGCCAAACCTCGATTTTGCAGTAGCGCTTGCACGTCGGGGTCTCGGCCTCGAAAAGCTCGGTACAGTTTCATTGGGTCTTCAGACCCACCACGCTCGAGAATATTCGTTTGGAAGGCTTCGGCAGTGGCTTGGTCGAAAATGCCGTTATCTTTGAATGCTTCAAAACCATCGGCGTCCAAAACCTCCGCCCAAATGTAGGAGTAGTAACCCGCCGAATAGTGATCCCCGGCAAAAATATGCTGGAAATAGGTGGACTTGTACCGGGGTGATACCGCACCAATCAACCCAATTCGGTCGAGGGTCCGTTGTTCCAGCGTATCGACGTCGGCCGTTTCCTCTTGGGGTGATTCATGCCAAGCAAGATCAAGGTAAGAGGCGGCGAGGTATTCGGTAGTCATAAATCCCTGATTGAAGGTGTTGGCCGCCTGAATTTTTTCGATCAAGGTGCTGGAAATGGGCTGACCAGTTGAAACGTGCTTTGCATAGTCTTTGAGCACCTCAGGCTCTAAAGCCCAGTGCTCCATAATTTGGGATGGCAGTTCAACAAAGTCTTGCTTAACGTTAGTGCCTGCCTGACTGGGATACCTAACTTGGCTCATCAAGCCATGTAATCCATGGCCAAACTCATGAAAAAGTGTGGCTACTTCGTCAAGCCCCAGTAAACAGGGATCTGATTTTTGGAAATTACAGCAGTTCACGACAATGGGACGAATGGTCCCGGATTGTCCTCGAAATTCACTCATCCAGGCGCCCCCACGTTTGCTCGGGCGGCTAAAATAGTCGACGAGGAATAAACCGACGTGATCACCATTCGGGCCTGTGACGTCATAGGCTTCGACATCAGGATGGTAAAGGTTGGCTTTTTCGACCCGCTTGAAGGTCAAACCAAACAGTTTGTTTGCCACGCTAAAAGCGCCATCGCGAACAGCAGGCAAATGAAAATAAGGTTTAATGTCGTCTTCGTTTAAATCAAAGCGTGCCGATCGGACTTTTTCTGTATAGAACCACCAATCCCATGGTGCTAATTCAAAATTCTGTCCCTCAGCCAAAATTTGCTGTTGTAGATCTTCTGCCTCTTGGTTCACCTTATTTTGGGCGGGCTGCCAAATTTGATCGAGTAACGCATGAACGCGGAGGGGGGTTTCTGCCATACGGTCGGCAAGCATATATTCTGCATGCGATGAAAAGCCAAGAATCTGCGCTTTGTCTCTGCGCAGGTTGGCAATTTCAGTGAGGGCAGAACGATTGTTGGCGGCATTACGGTTATCACCACATTGCACATAGGCTCGATAAATCTTCTCTCGAAGACTCCGATCTTCGGCAAATTGGAGAAATGGCGTGATCGAGGATCGAGAGATCGTAAACACAAAGGCACCGTGATGACCTCTGGTCTCTGCTTCTTTGGCGGCGGCGGCTAAAACCGAGTCGGGGAGTCCTTTGGTTTGGTCTGGGGTGCGCAGAATCAGTTCAAATTCGTTGGTGTCTTTCAAGACATTCTGGCTGAATCGGGTCTCGAGTTGCGCCAAACGCTCGTTAATCGCTTTAACCTTGAGTTTGTCGAGATCTGCTAGCGCGGCACCACCCCGCACAAATTTTTGGTGTAACGTCGTTAATAATTGAAGTTGGTCAGGATCAAGTTGTAAGTGCTCGCGCTGTTGATGAAGCGATTCGATACGATCGAACAAAGCCGTGTTTGCGAATAAGTCGCTATCGTGATTGGACCATTGAGCCGAGACGGCCATTTCTATCGCTTGGCGTTGCTCATTGGTGTCTGAGCCCACAAGATTAAAAAAAACCCCGCTGACTTTTTCAAGCAATGCGCCTGAATGCTCAAGCGCGACGATAGTATTGTCGAAAGTGGCTGGTTCGGGATTCAGTGCAATTGCGGAAATTTGGGCACGATGCTCTTCAAAGGCTCGATCGAAAGCTTCGTTGAAATGATGATCTTCGATAAGGTCAAAAGGGGGTAAACCAAAGGCATTTTGCCAAGGCTCAAAAAATGGATTGGTCATACGGTATCCGTTGCGTTGTCGAAGCGCACAGTCTATCGCAGTCGCCTGCTGTTGGTTAGCGTGATCTGAATGATCGCGGCGCGGGTAGGATTACGGAGTTGAAAAAGAGCTGCGTCGGTCTAGGTGGCCGCCAATTCATGGAACGCTCACCAGCCTGTCATTTTGCGGGTTATCGTCTCTTGATTTGGCGAGAAGCGCGGTGACCCTCTGGCCTGGTGGTCAGACCAAGACTCTTGCTCAATCCATATGGCGATTCGGCAGTGGATGAAAAGCCGTTATCGCAGTGAATTTTGCATGATGTGCTCATCTGGCGACTGGGGATAGGCTGACCTTTGCAGCCGATCTCGACCATTGCTCGCAAGTCTGACGAAATTGGTTGAAAGGTCCCCTAATGCGGGCAACAATCATGAGCGAAGGTGTCAGTTAAAAAGGGTTTATTTGTGAAGGTGATGACCTTCATGGAAAGACTGACCGTGGCTCGGCCGTGAGGTCGACCGAGATGCTAGGAAGCCCGATTTTTTCTGAGCAGCTGCGGCAAGCACAGCCGTTTTATAGATACTTAATTTTGGCTAATTAAGATTGGACATTGAATATGTTAGCCCGTCGACAATTACTGATAAACGCCTTGATACTGAGCCTGCTTCTATCGTTTTCCTCAGGGTGTTTAATTTTTACGAGCCGTCTTGTCACCGAATTTGAACAAGAAGAATCACGTGCTCACGAGGAAATTAAAATAAGGTTGAATTGGATCTTAGCTCGCTACGAGACGAGTCAGGCCGATGAGGGCGCCGTGCGGACATGGGTCGGCGAAATGCAGCTTGCCGAACATGGGTTAAAGCGATTCGAGCTGTTGGCCAATTCGCAGAAACCTTTGATCATCGAAGCGCCTTGGTCTGAGTCTAGCAAACCGATCCTCGATCTTTTGACTCGCCGGCATGTGGAGTTCAACCAAGCTTCTGCAGTCAGTCAGGCTCGTATTTTTGCGATCTTTGATGCCCACCGTATTTTTGAGCAGTTTGTTGTCACCCAATGGCGACACGCAAGGATTGCGATCTTACGAATGTTTCTTGCGTTATTGGTAGTGGCGGCCTGCTTTTACTTTTTTTTCTATCGGCCGTTACAGGGGGTTATCGACCAAGTTAAAAGGAATGCGTCGCTCAATGACCACTCAGAACCCAAGAGCATCGAGTATAAGCCCAAAAAGAAAAACGAAATCAGCGCATTAGTTGACCCATTGAATGAGGTGTTTGCCACGACTACTCGTCTCTCAAAAGATGTAAGTCAAATTTTAGAAGCAGTTAAGTCGGCTCCTGATGCTTGCATTATTTGCACGCTAGAGGGTGGTGACGTGATCTACGCGAATGAAGCGGCTTGCAAGGTTACGCTGCTTGATGAGGAGGCCATCCTTCGACGTAAAGTTTGGGAGCTTTCTTTAGGGACGGACGAAGCATCTTTTAGCGGGGTCAAAAGTTTAGCGCTTGCAGCGAGAGATCGGGATACCCCCGATGAGTCTGTAGATGTAAAGATAATTAGGGAGACGAGAACCCGATCAGGCGCGATTCGGCCGCTGGAAGTTTTTGTTCGATTGGTGGAAGTCTATGGGCAAGGGCTCGCCATCATGCACGCTCGAGATGTCACCGAAAGAAACGAGTTGCTGAGTAAAAGCATTTACGCGGAAAGGCGGCAAGCTGTTTCGGATTTGGCTCGAGGGGTTGCACATGAACTCAATAACGGGTTTCAAGGGATCATGGGCTATGCCGAAGTCATCGAGGAGGAAAACCGCGCGCGAGGTGTTCAACTCAATGCTGTTGAAAGATTGAAGACCCAGATCGCATCCAGTGCGCAGCTGATTCAGAATTTATTGACTTACTCGCAGCAAAGTACGGTGTCCACTGGGACACTCGATGTGAGTAAATTTGTTGAAGGCTTGGTGCTGGTCCTCAATGATGAATCAGGCCCAGGGGTCGAATTTCAACTGGCGGTGTTAACCCCAAATTTGTTGTGTGGTATCAATCCAGATGGCTTGGAAGTAGCGCTTCGTAACATTGCGGAGAATGCCGTCGAAGCCTCAACACAACCTTGCACGATCATTGTTGGCCTTGACGTCCTGAATCAGACCCAGCCCGAGGCGACCCGAGAGGCTGTTTTAAATGTGGGGTCTTATGCGCGAATTACGGTGTCGGACACAGGTAGTGGGATTGATAGTGAATTGCAAACCAGAGTCTTCGATCCATTTTTCTCCACCAAGTCGCTGGGTCAAGGATTGGGCTTGAGTACGGCTCAAGGTTTTGTTCTGCAAAATCGAGGCGCGATACTGTTAGAAAGCCAGAAGAATGTGGGTACTACAGTAACGGTGCTAGTTCCCCTAAAACGGTCGTCAACTAGAAGGAGCTAAACCTCTGCAATCTGTCGACATGACGGATGTTAGAGCATTTTGCTGAGTTAGTTGAATCCAAGTTGCAAAAATCTCGAGTTGAGATAGTTCGGCTGGATCGGTAGACTCAGAGTCCCTGAATAAAGACCGTGCTTGTCTTTTCTATGATAATTCCATGTAGCAAAAGCTTACTAAAAGTTGGGTTGTTTCTATTGGCCCAAAGTGCTCTTGCCTTTAATGCTGTGATGGAGTTCGAACCAAACAACTCGTTAGAGGCGGCCGAATCGATCGAATTTGACCGAGAGTTCGATGGGAATATCTCGAGCGAATCCGACATCGATTACTACAAGTTTACAGTTGATCAGCAATTGAAGTTGAGCATTGCCTTATAAGTTAATGATTAATATAATTATTTTGTGATTTTCGTCATGAATCACCGAGTAGCTATTTCCGAGTAGTTTCAGTTTCACCCCCCCCTTTAGGGGGGGTGAATTGAAACTCGGAAACTCCAATTCTGAGCAGCGTCTCTTCATCGACGACTCGTATCGGACCGCAGCTTAAGCTTTGGAATTGGGTCTACTTTTGCGGGTCCTTCCAGAGCAATTCCAAATCCGGGTAGTTCGGAGCACCACCAAAAACTAGCGAAACAAATGATGACTTGATTAATTCATGGTAAACGGACACAGCAGCGCCGCGATTTAATTTTCTCAAGTGTCACCTAGCTGACACGTCGATTGCTGATTCTTCTGATTCACTGGAGCCAATCGTGATTTGTTGCTTTGGCTTATGGGAATTAAGTCATGAGATCGGATAAACCTTGGCTGCCACTTGAAGAAACCCAGCTCGAGCGAATCGGCGCTCAACTGGGCGTCTTCGAACTCGGTGATGTATGGGGCAGGGTACTCTACATCGGCGCTGCAGATGCTAGGAGCCTGTTCGGTCTCAGGGGCGAGCTAGAGCGCAGAATTGGCAGCGCTGCCAGATTCCGCTTTGAAGTTAATACAGCATATAAGACCCGCCAACAGGAACTGCTCATGGTTCATTTTGCGGAGAACGGTAGATATCCAGAACTCAACACCGAACTAGAAACCCGCGGGCTGGGACGCCTATCTTGATATGCAGTTGAAAATGACCGAAGAACAGTCGCTGATCGTTTCTATGGTGCGACGATTTGTCCATGAAGAAATCCTTCCCCTGGAGCTGAGCTTGGACCCCGACGCAGACGAGATTCCCGCTGAGGACTTCGAACGTCTCACAGCAAAGACCAAGTCCATGGGCCTATTCGGCATGGACATTCCGCCTGAATTCGGCGGCCCGGACATTGACCTTGTCACGAGAACGCTGCTCGCCATCGAGATGGCGCAACACCGCGCCGGGTTGTATGTCCCCTGCTACGGCGTGTTTGGCGGCGCAGGCTTAGCACAATTATTCGAGGCCACCGAGGATCAAAAGGAGCGGTACCTCTACCCCACACTCGCAGGGGAGAAAAAAGGATTCTTCGGTCTATCCGAGCCCTCCGGAGGATCGGATCCAGCCAGAGCCATTCAGACCACTGCCATTCAAGATGGCGACGACTGGATCATCAATGGCGGCAAACTCTGGATCAGCGGCGCTGATCGCGCCGACTATGGACTCGTATTCGCGCGCACAGCGCCAGACCGAGGGCGCGGCGGCGTAACCTGCTTTATCGTTGATACCGACACCCCTGGATTCCATGTTCGACGCATCGTACACACCCTTCGGTCCGCCAGATATGCCACCGAGCTCCAATTCGAGGATATGCGCATTCCGAGCGCGAACATTCTGGGAGAGCTCAACAAAGGATTTGCGATCGCCAGTGACCGACTCACCCGGCAGCGGATTCCCTACGCGGCCGGCTGTATCGGTGTGGCCATCAAAGCGCATGCGATGGCGCTCAAGTATGTTCCGCAACGGGAAACATTCGGCGCGCCGCTGTCATCGAGACAAGCCATCCAGTGGATGCTCGTGGACAATGAGATTGATATCCGGCAAGCCACCTGGATCACGCTTGAAGCCGCCGCTAAAGCGGACCGAGGAGAGCCGTTTAGGAAAGAGGCCGCCATGGCCAAGTTAGTGGCCACCGAGGCCGGGGGGCGCGTCGTTGACCGCTGTATGCAAATGTTTGGCGGCTTTGGGGTGGCCAAGGACTTCCCATTCGAGCGCTGGTTTCGAGAGATGCGTATTCGCCGCATTGGCGAGGGGCCGAGCGAAGTCCAGCGACACATTATTGCGCGGGAGATCTTGGGCGCCAGCCTGAGGTAAAGTCCGGAACTTGTGACGAATTCCACTTCGTGTGTCTTAAGAATTCTTAACAATGTGTCTGTAAATCACGGGTTAATGTGAAGGAGTCAAAGACTCGCTGTGTGCTGGTTAATTCTGAGCGCAAAAATTGAAAGCAGGAAAGTGTCTTAAATTCGAAGGGTAAGAAACGCAGTGTCTGAACTCGAAGTTGATTTTTACTTTTCTTTCCGTAGCCCCTGGTCCTACTATGCCGCGGTACAGATACATGAATTACAAGAGAAATACGCCTTGCGAGTGAACCTTTTGGTGGTTAACCCCATTTATATTCGCTACAACGAGTTTTTTGATAACTCGCACGAAAAATGGGGTTCTTACTTCCTGACGGACTTGATGCGTTACTCTGAGTACCGTGGCATACCGATAGGTATGCCACGGCCAGATCCGATCAATCAGACACTAGCCGCCGACGATCCCGGTCATCTGGTACACAAGTTAAGCCCGCTAGGGCTCGCAGCTACGGCCGCAGGGCGTGGTGTTGAGTTTGCTCGGGAGGTTTCGACCTTGGTGTGGGGCGGGCAGGTCGACGGTTGGGACCAGGGCAATCATCTGAATTTGGCCGCGCGGCGCGCTGGGCTTGAGTTGCCCGCGCTGCAACAGTGGGTGAGTGATAACGACGATTTCTGGCGACAGCAACTGCTCGCCAATGACAACGCTTTGGAGGAGCATCACTGGGGTGTGCCCACTATGGTATTCCAGGGGGAACCCTTTTTCGGCCAGGATAAAATTGAGCTCCTACTGTGGCGTATGCAGCAAAAAGGACTGTGGAGAGTAGGCTAGGCTGATTCTATGGGCGCGGGTGTATCTCTTTTGCTACCAACCCGGCGGAGTTAATCCGTTGTAGCCTATTGATTTTAAAAAATTCAACTGAGCAGAAAGCTGCAGAGATTCTGGCCCACAGCTGAGTTGGTTAGATCTGTCTCGACTCATAATCGATTGGTCCCAGGTTAAGTCCTGGTGGACCCACCATTTTCATTAAATAAATAGACTTATGCAGCGAGTCCTAGTCCTCCCTTAGCTACCGCTGTATTGATCTCGAGACCCGCATGGGATCGTCGATGGCGATGATCACCGGTTCAAGATCAGCTGGGCCTGGCTCTGTGTACCGTATTCCCTCGAAGGGTTCCGGACCAGGGCCTCCTGGATTGTAGAAGGCCTGATAATCTCCGGCGAGTGATGGGATCTCAACGTGCGTAACACTTCGCGCCGCATCCAGATCACCACTCAGAATGATGTCGATGTAGTTGTCGCGATCTTCTGAGTAACAGTCGTCGTAGAAAACGCCGTTCTCTTCATCGACCGCTTGCCCAAGATCCGATAGGCCCAGGACCCGTAGCGTGCCTCCATCAACTGCATAATCTTGGCCTGCATTCTCAAGAAGTACTGATTCGCCGTCTTCTCCTCGAGCATGTATGCGGAAGAAATCCTCATAATCGTCGGGATGCAAGCCCGTTATGCCGTCGGGTGAGAAGCCACCGCTGGTAAGCACCCGAATTCTGAAATCCGCAACTGCGCCATAGAGTGAGACCTCGTCATTTGGCATTGCAGCAGAGTTTTGCTCAATAAGCGGGAGGCCACCTTCACCTGAAGGGACGGTTTCAACGACATTGAGCTTGGCACCGACCAGTACGGGCCCTGCGCCATAGCCGGTGGTGTCTGGGGAGGCCCATATGAGACCCACAGCGCTGAATTCTAAGCCGCCAGGTCCTATCAGAGTCAGCGGTGTTGCGTCCTCCACAATATCGAGCCGGACGGGATAGACGGCATCAGACTCTGATGGCTTCCCTCTATTCCCGAAGTCGCCAAATACAACGATAGTATTGCGCTCGTTCAGTTCCCAGTTTGGTAGTAGGGTTACTGAGTTTGGAAATACGACCTCGCCCGTGTTTAGCATGAACTGAAAGTCACTGACATCAGCAGTTTCCGTGGCAACAGGCCAACTGAATACGATCGGTAACCCATCGTCAAAATCAGCGTGGCCTTTGGAGCCATTCCTCACTCCATCTGCGGTGGCCATGCTGGTTCGATTGGAATCTGAGGGTTCTTGACCGCTGGTGCACACGACAGACTCGTACCAGGCGCCGCCAGCCTCCAGTGCTGCTCCTTCAGTGATCTCGTTAACACCAATGATGTTGTCGAATCCCATGCCTGCAGAGAGGATCTTTGGCTCAGTATCCCAGTAGTCAGCACTCGATAACTCGCCATTAAATGTGGCATTGGTCAGCGGTGACTCGTCCCCCGGCGCAATTGTGACCACCAAGGTGTCCGTGACGGTGGTTGTGCCATCGCTGGCACTAACCTCCAGACTCACCTGCTGTTCTGATGCTACATCTGGTGCTACAAACTGAGGGTTAGCAACACTCGCGTTGCTAAAAATCATGTAGGGGCCGTCGACTCTGCGCCAGTTGTAGGTGATTGATGGGTTACCGCTAAACCCTGAGGCAGCAGCTCCGAGGCTGACCACGTCATCTTCAATAACATTTTGATCATCTCCAGCATTAACGGCTGGCGTGGCAGCTGGAGGTGTGGCTGTTCCATCATCTCCACCGCCATTATCGCTACCGCCACCGTAACCGCCACCGCAACCGCCCAGCATGGCGCCAACCAGAGTTATAGCGAGGTAATACTTTCGAAAGTCGTTCATCATAGTTCCTAAACTTGGATGTATTAACGGCCGTCATCATCACGGCCTAACTCGGCGGTGCGTGAGCGAGACAGCGCCTCGTCAAAATTGCTACCGACAGATTCAGATTTGCCAGAGATAGGGTCGGTGTTGTTTTTTCATGAAAACTTCAGCCCCTCTATGACTTCCTAAGAGGCGGGGACATGTTTTGATTCTGACAAAGGAATGCAGTAGAGCAGAAAAATCAGGAAGCTTCTGTCAGCCAGGTGACAGACAGAAGAGAAAAATGGGTTGCGACGATACTGAGTACCGTAGCTAAGGGTCTACTTCTGGCTTCGGCGACGAGCCTATCCTCAGCGAAGTGCCCATTTTCGCTACGAACGCCATACCCCAGAGACAACCCTGATGTATCAGCTGGTGGAGCCCCGATCGAAACCAGCGTCCGGATTGATCAGTAACCCTGAATCACGCCGTAGCGGTCGCGATGGAACGCTGAGTTTCCTAGCGCATGCTCGCAGACACGTGACCGCTACGAATATGATTCCGGCCGCCACATTGCCAGAAAAAATCCGGCCAACCTGTCATCTGGCTGACAAGCTTGGTTGGTAGATAGCGAGGCAGAAGGGCTGCGACCAGGTTTTGTCACCTTCCCGTCACCTCGCTGAAAGGTGACTTAACGACATATCAGACTTACCTCACCGCAGTCTGA
>Ga0255775_1004931_pt1 | contig 10324 bp, 6 predicted proteins | sample 011ome_26_FD_179973 | JGI IMG/M metagenome (GOLD analysis project Ga0255775, IMG submission 179973) | Coastal salt marsh microbial communities from the Groves Creek Marsh, Skidaway Island, Georgia - 011511BT metaG (version 2) | ecosystem: Environmental > Aquatic > Marine > Intertidal zone > Salt...
TGAGCCGTTGTATGAGTATTTCATGGAGCACCTTTGGATGGAAAGTAACCTGCCGGTAAAAGGAGGTAAATTTGGAGCCGATATGAAAGTACATTTGGTCAATGATGGTCCAGTTACCATTTGGATAGACTCAAAAAACAAAGAATAATGGCCTTAGATCCCATAGATGTTAATCCAGATTTGCCGCTCGGCAAACTACAAGAGGAGGTCCACGCGTGGATTGCTAAACACGGTGTCCGTTACTTCAATGAACTCACTAACATGGTCCAGCTTAGCGAAGAGGTTGGGGAAGTAGCCCGCATCATCGCACGTCGCTATGGCGAGCAAAGTGAAAAGGAAAGTGACAAGAATAAAGACCTTGGCGAAGAACTGAGCGACGTACTTTTCGTAGTGCTCTGTTTGGCAAACCAAACCGGCACAGACCTACAAGCTGCCTTTGACAAAAAAATGAACGTCAAACGTGAACGCGACCACGACAGACATCACAACAATGAGAAGTTGAAATAGATAGACCTAGGACGATTATAAAAAATCCCGTGACACCAAATCAAAACTATAAACCAATGACCTCTCTTAAAAAGTTGACCATTTTAGCGGGAATTTCGACTATAACCTCGTGCAGTTTCACAACAACAAACATCGAAGGCGGCGCCTTCATTGTTGAAAGTACAAGAACACAAAACCCCATTCAAGGCGCCTACCTTGAAATTCAATACACCACAGACGAAGGCGGTTCTTATGACATACTAGCCACCACGACAACGGATGTAAACGGGTATTTTTATTTTGACGAAAAGTCACCGGATTGTTTTGATTGTTGGGAGAGAGTGGATGTTTATTCCGATACTTTGAGAACATCGCTTCTTGGTAGCTTTGAATTCGTTTCTGCCAATTTTGATAATATTTTTTCGCCTCATATCATTCATGCAGATACCTTTAGTCTCGAGCATACCATATATGCTGTGCCTAGAATGGACAGTCTTCCAACGGGTGATTATTCAGATTTAACGTATTATGTCACCTCGTTCCCTTTGGCGAATGGAGTAGCTGATAATTACAACGTTTCTGGACCTATTCAAATAGGCGATCAGTTTGCCCCTATCGAACTTATGATGACTTTTCAAACGCAGCACTGGATTCAATTCGGCTACGGGGAGATTGCTCGAACGACAATTCTAGATGCTCAAAACAACGCGATAAATGGCGGATTCTTTTTGAAAACGCCTGAGCGCTATACCGCTCAAGGAGATACGGTTTATTTGGAGTATCGACCGCGAGATTGATCCTGTTCTTCATTAAAAAAAGCGCCCCTGCCGGGGCGCTTTTTTTATGCTTGAAAATTTTGGGCTATCTAAATCGGAATTCAAATCCCATACTTACCCAACGGCCAGGCTGGATTACATTCCCGCGATCGTAGTACTGTGTATCAAAAGCATTATTGACATTAACGAATGCCTGGAATGGGAACTGACGTTTAAACAAACCCGCCGCTGGCGCATAATAGACTTTCAGATCCAACAACGCAAAGGGTTTATAGGCAACTTCGGCTCCGCCACTGTAGTAGGTGCCCACGCGATCTTGTAGGGTCAAGGCGTAATTCGCAAAGAAGCCCATACCCAGTTTTTGGGTGGCACGCGCCGTCATCTTTGCCTGTAAGTAATCCAAAGCATATAGGCTCGCAAAGTCAACCTCTGGGCTAGATCCTTTCATAAAGGCCGCCTGAACCGAGGCACGTCTCAACATCTGCTTTCTCTTTTGGGCCGTATAGGTCATCCCACCCTCTACTCCAGTGAGCGCAAGAGCGGTAATATTCGAGGCATAGGCCGTAGGGTCACCCGGATAAGTTACCCAGTCAATCAAATCTTTGGATCGTCTATGGAATAAGGCACCATTAACATATAGGTCGCCCAATTTTGCTTTATACCCTGCCTCATAATTCCAAGCAGTCTCAGGCTTTAGATCGATAGATCCTTGAGCACCCCCACGGTTGTAATACAAATCAGTATAGGTAGGATATCGCATGGATCTATTAACAGTAGCGTAGAGTGAAGATGTTTTGCTTAAACGGTACAATAGATCCGCAGATGGCGCAAAGAAGTAAGAAGAATCCCCCGAAGGACCATCGTGGTAGTTCAACATCCCTCCCGCACGAATTTGATACCTGCCTCGGGTGAACTTATGCTCGGCAAACCAAGAAAAATCGAAAGTGGAGGCACCCTTGTCCATGGTATAACCTTCCCAGCCCGGCACGAGGTACACATCCCCAAAGTCCCCTCCAAGTACATTCGAATGAATCTCATCATAACGCTGGTTATATCCGAAACTGGTCTCGTTTTCGACATTCCAACGGTGGCTCAAACGCGTATTCAAGTTAAATACCAACGTCTGATGAAAATTAGGCCCACTATACCAAGAAGCAGCACTATCACCGTCCGCCGCTCTGTAATACCTTCCCGAAGAAAGCTTATCGTAGGCCACTTCACTGGCATCAAAACCACCTAAACCGGCCGTTTCACGGTACAACTCAAAGCGGTCTGTCCCAGTAACCAAGTTCATGTCAAATTTGAAATCCGTTTTCTGTCCTATGGTTTCGTCTAAGCCAAAGGCAAATACCCTGGTGGTTGTCGCCTCGAATTGGTCCGGAAAGGCACTAGTGTAATAGTTCTGTGCACCAAAAGCCTTCTGGTTTTCTGCATATAAAATTGAAATCGTCCCCTCTTCCTTACCCAAGGTATAATCCCGGGCGAGATTTACGATGAACTTCTGACTCTCAAAATCCGTATTAGGGATGTACCCGGAAGTTTGTTGGGTTTGTTGTCCGAATTGGACCCCCCACTTGCCAAGCTTTTTGCCAATGTAGAAACTGCTGTTGACTAGATCATGTTCACCCGTCGTTAATGAATAACCGGCATTCAGTTTTTTAGGGGCCGATTTTAATATGATGTTCACGACCCCCGTCATCGCTCCAATCCCTTGTGCACTCGTTGCGCCACCATGCACCACTTCAATGCGCTCAATCATGGCGAGTGGAACGGGCAGATTCATGTTGTGGTGTCCTGTTTGTGGGTTGTTCATACGAACGCCATTCACCAATACTAAGGTTTGATCAAAGGTCCCCCCGCGTACACCAAGATCTCCCTGAACATCTAAAGGACCTCGTTGGCGCATATCTACGCCAGCTACGTATTCCAGTAGTTCATTGATATTGACCACGGGCAATTCTTGAATCTCTTTGGCAGTCAAGATGGTGATTTGCTTGGTCGCTGAGGCATAGGTTCCCTTCCCGAGAGATGCGCTCACCGGAACTTCATTTAATTCTATTGGCTTTTCTTTCTTCGCTACTACGCCGCGAAATCCTTTGCGCTGACCAAATTCCTGAGCATTTGCAACCATAGTTAGCACAACGCTCAAAGCAATCAAACTCTTTTTCATATCCTGATGTGTGAAGAAGGCAAGTTATAACTATGCTCCAAGGAACACCTGTATGCCTCAAAAAAAATCCCCACAGATTTAACTGTGGGGATTCTCGAATTTATTCGTGTCTCATTTAACTAGCGAGCACTGAGATCATGTTGTTCTTGCATTCTAGAACACCGCCTTTCACATCTACTGTGCAAAGCTTGTCGTCCGTAGTGTCAAGAATAACCTGAGAACTCAAATGATCGAGTGTCTTGGTATCGTCAGCGACATAAATCTTCACTGTACCCTCGCGCAAGCTAGAGATGATAGGTGCGTGATCTTTCAAGATCTGGAACAACCCATCCTTGCCTGGCAGCTGTACTGAGCTGACCTGTCCTTTGAACAATACCTCTTCAGGTGTGATGATTTCTAAATACATAATCAGTTTGATTAAGCTTCAGCCAGCATCTTCTCACCAGCTTCGATAACTTCTTCGATGGTACCTTTCAAGTTGAAGGCAGCTTCTGGATAACGATCCAATTCACCGTCCAAAATCATATTGAAGCCTTTGATGGTATCCTTGATATCCACCAACACCCCTTGCAAACCAGTGAACTGCTCTGCAACGTGGAAAGGCTGAGATAGGAAACGTGCTACACGACGGGCGCGAGACACGACCAATTTATCGTCCTCAGACAATTCTTCCATACCAAGGATGGCAATGATGTCTTGTAATTCTTTGTAACGCTGCAATGTTTCTTTTACGCGTTGAGCTGTATCGTAGTGCTCTTGACCTACGATTTCAGCAGTCAAAATACGTGACGTAGAATCTAGTGGGTCAACCGCAGGGTAAATACCTTGCTCAGCGATCTTACGAGACAATACTGTTGTTGCATCCAAGTGAGCAAAGGTTGTTGCAGGAGCCGGATCCGTAAGGTCATCCGCAGGTACGTATACCGCTTGAACCGAAGTAATAGAACCGTTCTTAGTAGAAGTAATACGCTCTTGCATCGCACCCATCTCAGAAGCTAGGGTTGGCTGGTAACCTACCGCAGAAGGCATACGACCTAGAAGTGCCGATACCTCAGAACCTGCTTGCGTGAAACGGAAGATGTTATCAACGAAGAAAAGGATGTCTTTACCTTGACCGTCGCCTTCACCATCACGGAAGTACTCTGCCAATGTCAAACCTGAAAGTGCCACACGTGCACGTGCACCTGGAGGCTCGTTCATCTGACCAAATACGAAGGTTGCTTTAGAGTCCTTCATCAACTCTTTATCTACTTTGCTAAGATCCCATCCGCCATTTTCCATAGCGTGCATGAAGTCATCACCGTATTTGATAATGCCTGATTCAAGCATCTCACGCATAAGGTCGTTACCCTCACGAGTACGCTCACCTACACCAGCAAATACAGAAAGACCACCGTGTCCTTTTGCAATATTGTTAATCAATTCCTGGATCAATACGGTCTTACCTACACCGGCACCACCGAAAAGACCAATCTTACCTCCTTTTGCGTAAGGCTCGATAAGGTCGATTACTTTGATACCTGTGAAAAGTACTTCTGTCGATGTGCTCAAATCTTCGAAGGCAGGGGCTTGACGGTGGATCGGGAGACCCTTAGAACGATCAATACCACCGATACCATCGATATCCTCACCTACTACGTTAAATACACGACCGTAGATTTGATCGCCGATAGGCATCGTGATAGCGCTTCCTAAGGCGCGAACTTCCTGACCTCTCTGACATCCGTCCAAAGAATCCATAGAAACCGCACGAACTGTATCCTCACCAACGTGCTTTTGCACCTCAAGGATAACCACCTGACCGGTAGATTTAGTTACTTCAAGAGCTTCGTAGATTTTAGGAAGCTCACCTTTTGAACTATCAAATTTAACGTCCACTACAGGGCCGATAATTTGAGCAATTGTTCCAACTGATTGAGACATGTCGTAAACTTGTTTTTAAATAAGACGCTGCAAAAATAGTTTACACTGCCTTTTCACACAACCTTACAAGCCAATAACTATGGGTCTTCAGAATACTTATCAACAAGTTATTAACAACCTCTGTGTGCGAACACTTTCTGTTGGGCTTATTACGGCTTGCACGCCCTCAATACCACAAACCGTTTCCTACCCACTATCAGAGCGATTAAGCACGCAAGAAACCCTTCAGGGCAACCCGGAATACATCCATTCAAAGCAAATGACCGCCGGAAACCACGCCTATTGTGTCGGATTTCAAGACGGCACTTTCCCCGATATGGGTTGGCACATCAAAGGTGAGATGGGCGGTCTTTGGGCACACCCAATCAAACTCTTGGATGGGTTTAATGCAGCGGTTGTAACCGGCACAGATACATTGTTATTGGACACCGCTCAAAGCTATGCCACCACTGCGGCCGGATCCATTTTCACGTATATCATCGACGGTAAAACCATTACTCGGACCCAATTCATCCCCGATCCCGCCAAGGGGATGGTCATCGAATTTGACCTCAGTGACTTCCCACGCGGGGCGCAACTATTGTTTTGCCCGGAGGCGGACTTAAGACCGACTTGGCTAGGAGAGCGCACAGGCATGCTGGACAGTCCTGATGAAGTTTTCGTTCAAGGAAATCAATGGACGGCGACCGATTCGGCCAACGGATGGCAGGTTCGCATTTCCAGTACGCACAACTCCCCACGCGAGAATAAAATCTCCAAAGCATGCATCGCACATCCACGCGCCACGGTTCATCAATTTTATGTCGCCGGTGGGCTCAGCGAGGAAGAAGCTATGAAAGAATTGGCCGCTGTAGAGCAGTGGAGCGACCTTTGGTATTCGAAAGAACAAAAGCATTTTGAACTCAGCGGGAATAGCAGCTTTTTCTGTGAAGGAGAAGAACAACTCGAGACCGTATTCCGCTGGCTAAAGCACAATGCGATGTGGCTGGAAATGGACGCTGATACGCTCGGCTACGGATTTGCCGCAGGAATTGAAGATTACCCTTGGTTCTTTGGGTGCGATTCAGAATTCAGCATTCTTGGCCTCAATGCAGTGGGGCGGTATGATTTGAGCAAAAGCATGCTCCGATTACTTGCGAAGGCCTCCGAGCGCACCAACGGCACAGGGCAAATCATCCATGAAATGTCCACCAATGGCGCAGTGTTTAACCCAGGTAATATGAACGAAACCCCACAGTTTGTAACGGCCTGCTGGGATACGTATCTCTGGAGCGGAGACCTCGGATTTCTTGAAGAAATGTACCCCTTGATGCTCAAATCCATGCGTTGGCTTGAAAAACAAGACCTCGACAATAATGGCATCCCGGATGGTTACGGTATGATGGAGATTCATGGCATGGATGGAGAGATGATTGATGTGGCTTCCTACAGCGTGCAAGGCTGGGAAGCGCTGAGTAAGGCTGCCCTTGTCATGAAGGACGAAACACACATCGACGAATGGGCAGGAAAGAACGCCGCGAGACTGCGTAAATACATTAACGAAAACTATTGGGTAGAAAGTGCTAGCGCTTATGCCGATGTCCGCGGCTTGCCTATGCAGGCCATAGAACTCATCGAAGATGCCATTGAACGCGCAAAGGGACTGGACAAACCATGGGCCGTTGAGGAATTAGAAGAAACCAAGAAGCTCGCACTTAAAGATGTTCTTCAAAGTATGCCGTATCCAGATCAGGACAATTGGACTCCTACCTCCTACCCTTACAGCATCCATCACAATTGGATCGTAAACACCCCTATGGAAGTGGGATTTGCACCGGAAGAATATGCAATCAAAGCTTTGGATAAGGCCGCACAATACACGAACCCGTTTGGGATGTTTGTCACCGGTATTGATCGAGATGAAAGCGCAGGTACGGATACCGACGGATTTGCCAAACGCAAAAAGTCCTTTACCTATGTCGGGGCAGTGATGACCTTGCCTACGGGCGTGGCAGCGGTAGCTGAAAACAACTACGGCCGGCCAGACAAAGCGTTGGATTATTTGCACCGCATGTCCCGCAGTTGGGGATATGCGCACCCGGGAAGCATGTATGAAGTGAGTCCCGATTTTGGGATGATGTGTCAGGCTTGGAACATTTATAGCTTCGCCTATCCGATTGTTCGCCAATTCTTCGGAGTTCAGCCGGATCCACAGCAGCATAAAATCACGATTGATTTGGCCTTTCCTTCGAATTGGACCCATCCCCAATTAAAGGGTATTGCCATTGGCGAAGGGGAGCTACAAACGTATTTAGATGTTGCATTCCTGAAGGGTGACGCAATACGTAAAAGCCAATTACTATTGATTCAAGAAGGTCCTAATGTTTGGACGCTGCGCACTAAAATTCCTCAGGGGGCCGAGGTACTGGTTGGGGGCCAAATCATCCAACCTACTCTAGACGAAGAAGGTTATGCAGAAATGAGCGACCGCGAAGTTGTCATACGTTGGTAATGGCTATTTTTGAACTATGAATTTTGCCTCCATCATTGGTGTCGTCGCTGCCATTTTGACCACCTCAGCATTCGTCCCTCAAGCGTTTCGCGTCATACGACTGCGCCAAACCGCCCATCTTTCATTAACCATGTACATCATGATGTTCACTGGGCAAGCGTGTTGGCTGGTGTATGGACTGTATCTCTCTGATTTTCCGTTAATTCTTGCAAACGTGATAGGATGCAGTCTGAGCGGGACTATTCTGGGGCTGAAAATTTTCATGAAAGAATAATCGAACCCCCGAATCCATTGGCATAAACTTTGCCTATTGCGGAACAAAAAAGCGAGAAATCGCTTATGTAAGAGTAAAACTACCCGCAATATGAAAAAATGGCTTGCCTTTTTAGGACTAGCGTTAACCCTTTCCACTCAGGCTCAGAACGTTACTTTGAGTGGTTACATCCGTGATGCAGCAACAGGCGAAGAACTTATCAATGCCTCAATAATAAATGAGCAGCGTCAAGGTACGGTCTCAAATATCTATGGATTCTACTCGTTAACACTTCCTGCTGGGAAGTACACTTTTACAGTAAGTTACATTGGTTACGAAAATCAAGTGCTTACTCTAAATCTCAAAGAAAGTCAAAGCTTAAACTTTGAACTCGGCGAAGCCACTAACCAACTCGAAGAGGTGGAAGTAACGGCCAAGAAATTGGACGAGAATTTGAACCGCGCCGAAATGTCCACGACCCAATTGAGCGCAAAACAAATCAAGGCTATTCCACAGTTCTTGGGTGAGTTTGATGTGGTTCGCTCCATTACCTTACTTCCAGGTGTAACCACCGTTGGTGAAGGTGCATCGGGATTCAACGTACGCGGGGGCAAGACGGACCAAAACTTGATTCTACTCGACCAAGCACCTGTATACAACAGCTCACACATTTTCGGATTCTTCTCCGTGTTTAATGGCGATGCCGTCCGTGATTTGAAACTGTATAAAGGCGGTATTCCTGCTCCTTACGGGGGCCGATTAAGCTCTGTGCTCGACGTCTACCAAAAAGAAGGAAATACCAAAGAGTTTGGCGGAAGCATGGGCTTAGGATTGCTCTCTTCTCGTTTGATGTTCGAAGGTCCACTGGTAAAAGAAAAGGCCAGTTTCATGGTAGCAGGACGTCGCTCTTACCAAGACGTATTGCTGAAACTTAGTCCAAACGATGACCTCAACAACATCATTGCAAACTTCTACGACCTCAATGCCAAGGTCAACTATAAATTCTCAGATAAAAGCCGTCTCTTCCTCAGTGCGTACTACGGTAAAGATGCCTTTGGGGTACCTGGTCTCGTAGGATTTAATTGGGGGAACCTTGGTCTGACCGCACGTTGGAATTACTTATTATCGGACAAGCTCTTCATGAATGTCAGCAGCATCTATTCCGATTATGATTATGCCATTTTGTTTGATTTCCCTCAAGCTAAAATTGACAACATTGCTTACATCCGAAATCAGGCCAACAAAATCGCTTTCAGTTGGTTCCCCAATGCAAAGCACCAAATCAACTACGGAGTGGAAGCTACCGTTTACGATTTCGAACCGTTCTCAACTACCCTTGATTACATAGATAGCAACTTGACGGATATCAGTATTGAATTACAAAACGAATATGCTGTTGAACCGGCTCTTTACATTGAGGACGATTGGAAAATCAACAACCGCTTAACCGTTCGTGGCGGTCTGCGCTACAGTTCATTCTATAATGTTGGTGCTCGTAATGTTGTGAACTACAACCCGACGTCAAACGGTACGGTTCGTAACGACCTGATTGTTGACACCACTTCTTATGGTTCACGCGAAGTCATTGAAGCGTTCGACGGTCTTCAAGGTCTTGAGCCTCGATTGGGCATTAACTACAAGTCTACCGAAAACACAGCAATCAAAGCAAGCTACAACCGTATGCGCCAGTACTTGCACTTGATTTCCAACACTACTTCTTCCCTTCCAATTGATACTTGGCGCCCAGCCGGTCGTTACATCAAGCCAGGTACCGCGGATCAAGTGGCCATTGGATGGAACCGCAACTTTAACGACGGTGAGTGGCAACTCAGCGTGGAGTCGTACTACAAGAGCATGCGCGACCTCGTTGACTTCAAAAACGGAGCACAGCCTACGGGTATCGACAACATCGAAGTAGCCTTGATGACAGGTCAAGGACGTAGCTATGGATTGGAGATGCAGTTGGACAAAAAAGTTGGTCAACTTACAGGTTGGATTGCCTATACCTACAGCCGTTCTGAGCTTCAAGTAGATCTTGGCAACACCCCAGACGAATGGATCAACCTCGGCGAGTGGTACCCTGCAGCGCAAGACAAACCGCACGATTTTGCATTGGTTGCAGCGTACGCTTGGAAACCAAACATCAGCTTCTCGGGTTCATTCATTTACCAAACAGGTAAACCCTATACCTACCCAGAAGCGAAAAGCGAATTTGAAGGCATTAT
>Ga0255775_1004943_pt1 | contig 10304 bp, 10 predicted proteins | sample 011ome_26_FD_179973 | JGI IMG/M metagenome (GOLD analysis project Ga0255775, IMG submission 179973) | Coastal salt marsh microbial communities from the Groves Creek Marsh, Skidaway Island, Georgia - 011511BT metaG (version 2) | ecosystem: Environmental > Aquatic > Marine > Intertidal zone > Salt...
CGCTGGATGCGCGCGTCGATGGGCGATTGGTCTGGAATGCGTAGACGAGGGCGATGGACCAGAGCACGCAGTTGGTCAGAACCCTGGGTGCCCGCAGCGCCAGCCAGCGCATCAGGCGGAGTTGCCGTACCGAACCGGACTCCATTTCCGCAGCCCAGTCTGGCGTCGCGTTATCGCCCATCGGACTGAAGTTTTACAGTCGCGCGTGCCAGGATGGTATCACCGGTGCTCCAGGTGACGGTGGTGCGATCGTTCAATGGCGTCGTCTCGATTGTGAACGGCTGGTCCGGCAGCAGGGGGCGGAAGAATTTGATCCGCTTGATATTCTCGATCCTAAATCCTTCCGTTTCAATATGACGGGCCGCATACCCCAGAAGAACAGCACCCGGCACAATAGGCCTGCCGGGAAAATGGCCGATCAGACAGGCGGCGTCCCCCGGGACACCAAGGGGAATGTCGAAGCGACAGCCTTTATCGTCTGACAAGAATCAGCGCGCGCGCAAGCGCTGGATTTCGGCCTTGATATCAGCCTCCAGTAGCTTCATCCAGGAGTTGTAGTTTGGGTGAATCGTGCGGGTGGTCGGATCCCACTTCAGATTCGTCGATCTGTTATAATCGATGGAAAACGTTTCTGTGTTGAAGGCTATGTCCACGACCACGGTATGTTTGCCACGAATGACATTGGTGGCCTCAATCTGCCCGGGGGCAACCGTCTTCGATATCCAGTTCCGATAGGTTCCGGCTCTGATGATTGCTTTCTCGTAGTCGCCGAGGGTCAGCTTTCCGGCATTTGCATACGTCGCAGGGCCATACGGTTCCTTGACGACGCTTTCAACCGGAACGGTGGCGCGGCAGCCGGCAAGTACGAGCATGGCGGCTATCGTCAATGGCATAATGCGTCGCAGATTTTTCATTCCCTTCTCCCTTCCTCAGGCACGACATCTTGGTCCCGTTCGCGTCCTGACGACTTTAGGTCATGCCGAGGACAACCGGAAGTCCCCTCAGGCGAAAACGATTGCGGACCAGAAACTTTGCCACCAGGCCGAATAGCTGGATGAAGTCGCCGACTGGCGCGAAATGGCTTGGCCTGTGCACGAATCCCGAATAGCGGGCATCGATCGGGACGGCAACAAATCGAAAACCCGCTTTCGCGGCATGGAGCAGCACCGCCGTTTCGAACATGAAGCGGTCGATCTGGTCAGGCGGGATGTGGACGTCCCGCCACAGTCTGGCGGGGTAAAGGCGCATACCGCATTGCGCGTCGCCTATGCGCTGGATGCAGGCCCAGCCGATGAAAAAATTTCCAAAACGGATCGCCAGGGCGCGCTTGCGCGGAATCTTGTGCATTTGCGCGGACCGGTCCCCCAGAATCAGGGCCTCCAGATTCTTCGCGGCACAATCGATAAACGCCCGGATGTCTTCCGGGTTGTGCTGGCCGTCCGCATCCAGCGTAATCACGCGGTCAACACCCTGGTCAAAAGCGTGTTGCAGGCCTTCGACAAGACGCCGTCCCTTGCCGGCATTCTTTTCATGCCGGATGATCTCGATATCGAGTCCGGCGAGCTGATCCAGGGTGCCGTCAGTAGACCCGTCATCGATTACGATGACGTGGTCGGCCTGCGCGCGCGCAGCCCTGACAATCTCGCCGATCGTCAAAACCTCATTATGTGCCGGGATAAGGATGGCGGTTGACGTCATATCCGTGAGCCGGTGCAAGCGCGCCGAACGCGCCCTGTCGGCGATGGTTTCATCGCTCGGCCCGGTATTCGGAGAAGCATCCGAGCACGATATGATGCTCGGCACCCTTAAAGCCCGCGGCGGTGAGGATCTTCGTGACCTCCTCCCGGCCGATCATCTGATCCATGGTATCCCAATAATACTTCATGAGGCGGTAGGATTCGCGATCGCCCGTCGATATCAGGCTCATGAATGGCAGAAAATATTTGAAATACAGTCGAAACCAGAACCGGCCCATGAAGCTTTCGGGCTTGGTGACGTCCATGATGAGGATCTTGCCACCTTGTTTCAACACACGATGAAATTCACGGAACGCTGCGTCGAGATCGTCGACGTGGCGCAGGGCAAATCCCATGGTGAGGAAGTCGAATGCCTGATCGGCGACCGGCAGCGCCTCCGCTGGCGCCTGATGATGGATTGCCGGGACCGTTTTCTTCGATTCCGCGATCATCCCCGCCGACGGCTCGACACAGACAATCTGGTCCGGGCTGTTGAGAATTTTCATCAGCGCGCGGGCCACAGGCCCGGTACCGGAGGCGACGTCAACGACCTTCATGTCCGGCGACACGCCTGCCCGCATTAGCGCCTGGCGCCGGTATGTTTCTCCGGTGCCGAACCAGCCCCATCGCGCAATGCGTTCATAATGGGGCGCGGTGCGGTCGAAAATGCCGCGCAGAAAGGCCTGCTTTTCCGCGGGGTCGGCATAATAGGGCCCGACGACAAATGGCTTCCGTTCGTCTGTCAAAATCATTTCCAAAAAAGTAGATGGGACGAAAACCGACTATGCCCGAATTGCGGCGCATAACAAATCACAGACAACGTACCGACATATTCTAGAACTTTCTTCTGCTATGACACTTGCCACCGTGGGTTCCACAGGGTGGAATGCCGTCGGGGCTCACAGCGCACTAAAAGATAAAAGGCGGGCAAGCCGATATGGGGCAAACAGCACAGGCATGCGCCGTGTCGAAGAGCGTGGTCGGCAGGTGTGTCGCGTTTCTGAGAACAAGGCTGTTCGAAATCTATATGCTGCTCGTCAGCGCCCTGATCGGCCTCGTGATCGTGTTCTACCTGCGCTGGACCCGGAAACCGCGCGAGATTCGCTGGATGCTCCGAGTATGGTCGTCAGCGTTTATCTATGGCGCCCGTACCATCATCGGCATGAAGTATCGATTGGAGGGGCTGGAGAACATCCCCGAAGGCCCTGTTTTATTCGTTGGAAACCATCAATCCTATTGGGAATCCATCGCGATGACTGTTTTCTTCCCGCACATCAATGTCGTCACAAAACAGGAAGCGATGCTGATTCCGGTTTTCGGCTGGGGTCTTCGCCACGCCCCCATGATCCCGATTTTCAGGGATGCGCCGGGCCAGAATCTGAGGCGGTTGTTAAGGGATGGTTCCGCGTCCATCGCCGAAGGCCGGAGCATCCTGATCTACCCCGAAGGCGGACGGGTTCCTCCCCGTGAGCGCCGGCCCTATTCGCGCGGACTGGCACCCCTTTATCGGCGCTGTGGCTGCGACGTGGTGCCGTTTGTGACCAACGCCGGCCGGCATTGGCCCAAAGGGTTCGACATAAAACGCCCGGGACTTATTACGATTCGGTTTCTGCCCACCATGCCGCCGGGGCAGGAACCTGATCAGTTTGTCTCGGATATCGAGCGCCTTCTGAACCTCGAAAAAGATCTTTTGCTGGACCAGACTCTCTAAGGGCCACGTGCGGCAGGACGCTGATGGCTTGGCGGAGGCACCAGGATGTGCGTATCCATTTCCGCGTCGTATGCGATCCGACCGGAGATAAACGACGGCGACGATCGAAGCTGGCAAAGTCTTTTTCGCCATTACCGCATATCGAAACGCACTGGTACGCTGACATACCCTTTTCGTGGGCTAGCTTCCGACGCAAATAACGCTCGTCGCAGTTTCAGGGAATGAGGTGTGGGGTATCCGTTTGCGCTTCATCCCTCACCGGAAATTCCGGCGCTGCTCATGGAGCCCCGCCTCATCACCCCCGATTTAGCCAGCGATATTGTCAAACAAGATCAACGATGAGTAGAGTGTCGCCGACACTACCGAGAGTAGTTCTTTGAAAGATGGGGATTTGTTTTGAAAATTTGGGGAAGAATCGGCTTGATCGCCGCTACGGCATTGTTCCTGACAGGGTGCGCTACCTCGCGAAGCGTTCTCGATATCGCGGTGCCGGATGTGCCGAATCCGGATTCGTTGCAGGCGGTGAAGATTGTGGAAGTCATCGACAAGCGCGTCTTCGCAATCAAGCCGAATAATCCCTCGATCCCCTCGCTCCAGAACGATGAAGTTGATGATCCCAAGATCACACGCCGCGCGGTCGCCCGGAAGCGCAACGGGTATGGCGCTGCTCTTGGCGATGTCCTGTTGCCCGAGGGACAGACGGTAGAGCAACTGACCCGGTCGGCGCTGGTGAACGCGCTCCGGGACAGCGGTTACAAAGTAGTGAGCGTTGGCGAGGCCGGATATGATGCCGCCACCCCAGTGGGCGCCGAGATACAGCAATTCTGGGCATGGATGACTCCCGGATTCTGGCAAATAAAACTTGAATACAAAGCGAGAATTCAGCTCAACGGAGACTGGCCGCTGGCCGGCGAGAACCGGATGCTGAACGGTGACGCCCGGATAGAGACGTCGGCAGCGTTCGAATCCGATTGGAAGAAAGTCCTCGAGGCAGGACTGACGGATCTGATCCAAAACCTGAAATCGATGCTGAAAAGCATATCGTCCTGAGGATTTGTGCCGCCCGCCGGCAGGGCTCGATGCCGGGCATCAGCGGGTGGCAGGCTGGCACCGGCGGACTGTCACCAGGGGCGGTGCCTCCGAAACGACCGTCCGCTTCGGATTCCGGGCCGCGGTCAAACCGCTCTCACGCGGACCCCGGTCTGACGCTCCGGATCATGCCACCGAAAAATCGGCCTGCCGGCGAAGCGTACGCCCGGTCAGCGCGCCGGTATGCTCGCCGTCGCGCAGCACGGTGGTGCCGTTGACGATGACCTGGTCGATCCCGGCGGCGAACTGGTGCGGGTCCTCGTAGGTCGCGCGTTCCGCAATGGTCACCGGGTCGAATATCGTGATGTCGGCGGCATAGCCTTCGCGCAGCAGGCCGCGGTCCTTGAGGCCGAGCGCCCGTGCGGAGGCGCCGGTCATTTTCCATAGTGCCTTGTGCAGCGGCAGCAGTTCCTCGTCCCGCGCGTATTGACCGAGGACCTTCGCAAAGGTGCCGTAGAACCGCGGGTGGGGCTTGCCCTGGCCGGTTGTGCCATAGGGGGCGACGGAATTCCCGTCCGAACCGATCATCACGTCCCCGGACCGCACAAAATCCTTCACGTCCTCTTCGGAGATCGAACCGACAAGCACGCGGGTCTGGCCGCGATCCTCGACGATATAATCGAGCGCCATATCGAGGCCGTCGATATTCCGTTCCGCCGTGAGGTCGGCGATGGTGCGTCCCGCGAATTGCGGCATGTCCGGCGATATGGATATCCGGATCGCGTCCCAGTCCGGAATCCTGCCAAAATTATTCAGCCCCTCTCCCTCGATCGCTTCGCGCAATCTGTTCCGTATATTCGCGTCTCCCAGCCGGGCGATCATCGCATCCACGCCGCCTTCCTGAAGCCACGGCGGGAACAGGTTCTTCAGCGGGTTGCTGGCGGCGGTATAGGGATAAATATCGCAGTCGATCGGCACGCCGGCCTTCCGGGCATCGGCGAGAATATCCATTGCCTTGACGGCGCCGCCCCAGTTATCGGTGCCCGACAGCTTCATGTGCACGATCTGCACATGCACGCGGACCTGTTCGGCGAATTCCATCGCTTCCTGAAGGGAATCGTAGACCGTGTTTCCCTCATCCCGCAGGTGGGTGAAGTAGCGCGCGCCCTCCGCCGACAGGGTGCGGCCGAGCGCGACCATCTCCTCGACATCCGAATAGGAACCGGGCGCGGTGAACAGGCCGGACGACATGCCGAGCGCACCCGCGCCCAGCGCCTCGACCAGCAATGCCCGCATATGCTCGAGCTCCGCCGGGGTCGGCGGCCGGTCCTCCATGCCCATCGCCATCAGGCGAAGGGTGTTATGGCCGACCAGGTGTACCGTGTTCACCGAAAGTGCCGGGTACTGATCGAGATAATCGCGGAAATTCGTCGGACGGAACGTCAGCCAGGGGGCGCTGGGACTGAGATAATCCGCCAGCGCCTCGACCTTGTTCGGCAGGGCCGGCGCACAGGAATAGCCGCAATGCCCGATCACTTCCGTGGTGACGCCCTGGCGGATCTTGCTTTCCGCCTGCGGCATCAGCGGCAGGGTCCAGTCAGAATGGGTTTTTATGTCGATAAATCCCGGCGAGACCACCTTGCCCGATGCGTCGATGACTTCCGCGCCGCTGGCGGCGATGTTCGGGCCGATCTCGGTGATCCGCCCGCCGCTGATGGCGATATCGGTCTCGATTCCCGCCGCACCCGTACCGTCGATGACGTGGCCGCCGCGGATGACGATGGCACCGCTCATGACGCGTTCCCCGAATGTGTCTCCGTCCAGATGTCTTTCATAGCGTTCCTGTCGACCTTTCCTCTGGTATTGCGCGCCACCTCGTCGATGATAACGATTTCCGACGGCTGTTTGAAATCCGGCAGCAGCGCGGCGCAATGCCGCGCGATGTCGTCGGCGGTCAGCGACCGGCCGGTTCTCGGCACGACATAACAGACGACCGCTTCGCCATAAATCGCATCGGGCGCGCCGATGGTGCAGACTTCCATCACGTCGCCGTGCTGCATGACGATATTGTCGATCTCCAGCGGCGCGATATTGACGCCGCCGCGAATGATCAGTTCCTTGGCGCGCCCGGTCACGCGCAGATAGCCGTCATCGTCCAGCACGCCGAGATCGCCTGTTTTCAGCCGTTTGCCGCGGACCGCCTCGATCGAGCCGTCCGGGTTGAGGTAGGCGGTCGCGTTCTGGGTGCCGCCGATCTCGATTTCGCCTTCCGTGCCGGGCGGCGCGATGTTTCCCGCCTCGTCGACGATGGTCAGGTTCTGGCCGATTCCGGGCTTGCCGACACTGCCGATCCGGCGGGCGAGATGATGATTGCCGGCCACCGTGCCGCCTTCGCTCATCCCGTAATGCTGGATCAGCTTGATGCCGTAGGTCTGTTCGAACCGGCGGTGCTGTTCTTCCATCAACGGCGCGGTGCTGCAGCTCATGAATTCAAGTGTCTCCAGCGATCCGCTCTCCTCGTCCGCCGGGCGGTCAAGCAGCATGTTGACGACCGCCGGAATCCCGATCGCCTTTGTGATGCAGTAGTCGCGAATCCAGCCGAACAGCCGGCTGAACGAGAATTTCGGGGCGAAGACCACGCAACCGCCGCCGAACAAGAGCGGCTGCAAAACGATCTGGTGCGACGACGACCACGAAAACGACCGGTACTCGAGCACGCGGTCGGCGGGTGTGAGACCCCAGAGATAGGCCGTCTGTGCGCCGATGGCGTTGTAATTGCCGAAACTGTGAATCACCCCCTTGGGCCGGTCGGTCGTGCCGGACGTGAAACAGATCACCGCGTCGTCGTCGGCGGTTGAAACCTCATCGGGCTCGGTGTCGCCGTCCAGCGCGTTCAGCGCTTCGAACAGGCCGCCGTCTGTCGCCGCGGCGCCCTCCGGGTCGGCGGTGCCGAAGGACAGCCAGGTCCCCGGCGCGGTTTTCTGGATGTCGGACAGGTCGAGGGCGTCGTGCCACAGTACGATCCGGGGCGAGAGCCGGTCGATAATCTCGGCCATGTGGTTTGCGTTGATGTCGACATTGACGGTGCAGAACGTCGCCCCGTGGCGCTGGATGCCGAAATAAAGGATCAGGTTTTCAAGGCTGTTGTCAGTCAGCACCAGGACCCTGTCATTGGCGCCGATATCCTGTGCATGCAGCCAGGCGGACAGCTTGTTGGTGAGCCGGTAGAGCTGCCGCCAGGTCAGCGACGTTTTCTGATCGATGGCGACAAGGCAGTCCTGTGCCGGCGCGCGCCCTGCATGTTCGCGGATCATCGACAGGACGCTGCGATAGGGGGTTTCCGGCGGCGGTGGGGCGCTGTCTGTCATTTGTCCGGTCCTATGTCCTCTGGTCGGCTGCCTGCTGGTCTCTCCGCGCCGCCTTCCGCGCGCGTCCTTCCCGGTAGACGATATAGTATGACGCGCCGAAAATCACGGCGGCCCCGACCCAGGTCCAGAGATCGGGAAATTCCGAAAACATGATCCAGCCGATGGCGGTCGCGAAGATCATGCGGGAAAACTGGAAGGGCTGCACGATGCGCGCATCCGCGGCGGACACCGCGCGGGTAAAGCAATAGCCGCCGATGCTGCTGATCACCCCGACCCCGATGATCAGCGGCCATTGTGCGGCCGTCGGCGTCACCCAGATAAACAGCGTCGGGACCAGCGCCAGCGGCAACATCCCGATATTGGTCCACAGAGTGATGGCTTCGGGATTGTCCTTGCGCGAAAGTATTTTGATCGTCGTATTCGATCCGGCCGACAGGCAGGCGGCGGTGATCGCGCCCATGGCTGCCAGCGAGATTTCGACAATGCCGGGCCGCATGACGATCAGCGTGCCGACGAATCCGACAAATACCGCCGCCCAGCTGTGGATATCGGCTTTCTGGTTGAGGAACAGGACCGCCAGCAGGATCGTGAAAAGCGGGATCGTATATTGCAGGGCATACACATCCGCGAGCGGCATGCGGGCCAGCGCATAGAACAGAAACAGCATCGCAAAGAGGGCGAACAGGATTCGCAGCGCGTAAACCGGCAGCTGGCTCCGGTCGGGTAAGCCCACGCCCTGGCGCCGGACAATCGGAATCAGCACCATCATCGCGATCAGGTTGCGAAAGAAGACCAGCTCGAACGTCGGAATTTCGCCCGCCAGTTCCCGGACCATCGCGCCCGAAACGGAGCTGAAAAGCGTCGCCATGCACATCCAGAATATGCCGGCCGCGGTCCCGGTTTTGAGCATCGTCGTCCCGTGTTTCTTGTTGCTTGCCGGAAAAGTAACAGAATTTCGGACGGCGCGAGAGACAGGCGCGGTTTATTCGGTCGCTATCGCCGCACAATCCAAGACCGCTTTTCGCCAGCCTCAGACGTGCGATCGCGATCGTGTAAGGGTCTGTTCCTGACCCAAGGGCGACAACTCGCAAAACAAACGGCGGTTCCAAAGGACCGCCGTTTGTTTTATCGAACTGCTAGGACAGTAGTCACACAGACGCCCGGCGCCGGGCTATGGCAAGCAAGGCAAGGCTCAGACCGAACAGGCCCACAACACCTGGTTCGAATATCGTGACCGAGCCAAGGCTGTTGTCGCTGAGTCCAAGTTGCCCGGAATTTGCCGTCACGCCTTCCGCCAACCCGAAGACAGCATTGGGATTGGCAAAGGTGACGGTGTTGTGGAACGCGGATTCGCCAAAGCCGCCATCATTGAAATTCTTGATCACTGTCGACAGCGACTCGATCCCGACCGTCAGGCTGACCAGCGTGTTGACCGGAATATTCGTCCAGGTGTGGGTAAGGATCGTGTTGATTGCCCTAGTCGCGCTCGACGCAGCGCTCGCGGCAAGCACGGCCCCATCTTCGTCCGTACAGCCCGCGATTCCGCAATTGAGCTGGAAAATACCGCCGTTGGACTGGTTGAGAAGCCCGAGGCCGGATGTGTTTCCACTCTGGTCATTCTGGCCATTCAGCGAGGCGAGATTATAGAAACGCGCTGAAGAGCCCGAATTCCCGCCCGTGGTCCCCGCACTTAATGTGCCGTCGTAGTGCAGCGACAGCGAAACATCGACCACACTGTGAGTGCTGGTGGTGAAAATCAGATCGTCGATCGTAAAGATCGCCGCCGCGCTGGCGCAGGAGCGCGCGGGCGACTCGTTGTACCCGCCGTTAAACGCCCGCGTGCGGGTTCTGAGCGAGGTCTGGTTGGCCTGTGCAAACCACGACTCAAATTCGGACCCGTTGCTGTCCGAATGAGAAATGGTAACACCCGGTGTTGCACTGGTCTGGTTCGGCGGTAGTCCCTCTCCCCCTGCCGAACAGTTGAGCCCGTCGCCACCGGTCATGACTGTATAGGTCGGACCGGCGGCAGCATACTCGATATTAAGGAACGCCGCGACAACCAGTGCCCCCATACATAGCGGCCTGACTGCCGTGGAACCCATTAAACGACAACTCTACCCCATTACTACCTCCAACAATTTTTTAAAAATTTTATCTCATGAACGAATGTGAATGCAAATTTTTCGCCAGTGTGAATGCGAATTTTTCGCCAGATTGCTTAACACGATACTGTTCAATGGTTTGGACTCGACCAAACCCTTCCGTTTCCCCTGATTGCAAAATCCACCGACAGTCAGGCTGCTTTTTTAAGTGTCCGGCTCATGTCTGCTTGAGATGCTGTGGACGGCTCCTTCTGAAGGCATCGAGGTGCCAGAATTGTGGTTTTGCGACCACACGGGAAAGGAGCCATCCATGAACGAAGCTATCACGATTGGGATCGATCTTGCGAAGAACGTCTTT
>Ga0255775_1004944_pt1 | contig 10303 bp, 8 predicted proteins | sample 011ome_26_FD_179973 | JGI IMG/M metagenome (GOLD analysis project Ga0255775, IMG submission 179973) | Coastal salt marsh microbial communities from the Groves Creek Marsh, Skidaway Island, Georgia - 011511BT metaG (version 2) | ecosystem: Environmental > Aquatic > Marine > Intertidal zone > Salt...
ATTAAATACCCCAAATAATATTATCAATTATTTATAAGTTATAATTGTAATTTCAATAAAATAATAGTTTATATTCACTTGCCCCTTCAAAATTGTTAAGGTAAAGTTTGTTTTCTCCGGAGGGGTGGCCGAGCGGTTTAAGGCGCACGCCTGGAAAGCGTGTTGGGGTTAACGCCTCTCAAGGGTTCGAATCCCTTCCTCTCCGCCATTAAATACTATTAAGTTGTTGATTTAATTGATATTATTAATTAGATAAAATCTATACCCACCATTCTACCCACCACAAAGCATCAGATCAAAACAAGACAAACTGTCTTCAAAGGGTTACTGTACCCTTTTCCTAATCAACAATGGTCAATGGTCAGGGGGTGGTCTGCCCATTGACCGTAGTCCATGGAACACTTACCAGAGCTCAATCATTAGCTGGTAGATTGATTAAGGTCTTTTTTTGTTTAAAAATAATTCAATTATTCGTAAAATAGTAATAGTAAAAACACTTTATGAAAACTCAGTAATGTTAAATGGACAACAATAAACTTCAAAAATCTTATTTTCCTGCTCTTCAAGATAGAACTACCAAAAAAATTACTATCGGAGAAGCTCTTAAAGATACAGCTTCAAAATATGGTGATATTGAAGCTTTGGTAGAGGTGAAGCAAGATGGCAAAATAGGACGTCGATGGAATTACAAAAATTTATACAAAGAAAGTTTGAAATTAGCATTTGCATTATCAACTCGATTTAAAAAGGGGGAACATGTCGTAATTTGGTCGCCAAATAACCCCGAATGGATACTTATAGAGTATGCTGCTGCATTGTCTGGTATTGTTCTTGTAACAGCCAATCCAGCACTTCAGGAAAAAGAACTTCGTTATATTATTGAAAACTCGCATGCTGTTGCATTATTTCTTGTACCTGAGTTTCGTGGAAATCCTATGATGGATATTGGTAAAAAATCTGTTTTAGACAACACAGCTATTCGAGAAATCGTTAATATACACGATTATGATGCATTGTTTTATAACATAACAAAAAATGTAACTTTACCAAATGTTCAACCAGATGATGCTGCACAAATCCAATATACTTCAGGAACAACCGGTTTTCCAAAAGGGGCAATGCTTTCTCATCTTGGTCTCATTAATAATGCTTATTTTTATTCTAAACGCTGTGGTATCACAAAAGATTCTACTTGGGTTAATATCATGCCATTGTTTCATACCAGTGGTTGCGGCATGGTTACATTAGGTTGTCTAAATTCTAGTTGTAGAATGGTATTGATTTCTCTGTTTGATGCAAACACGGTACTTAATACCTTAGCAAACTTTAAAGCTGATATAATTCTTGGTGTTCCTACTATGATACTTTCATTATTGGAAGTTCAAGAGACACATCCGCGAAATATTGATAATCTCAAAGTAGTAAGTTGTGGTGGCTCTAACGTAGATCCAGATATGGTTTTACGTGTTAAGAAGGCTTTTGGATGCAAGTTCTCTACTCTTTATGGGCAGACAGAGTATTGTCCTGTCATTACTCAACATCATTTGACAGACACAATAGACGATCTTTGCAAGACAATTGGACAACCGATTGATCAAACTGAAGTTTCAATTCAATCTGTTGAAGAAAAAACTATATTACCTATTGGCAAAGTTGGAGAGATATGTGCACGTGGCCCTTCAAAAATGTTACAATATTATAATAACGCGGAAGCCACAAATCAAACAATAGATCAAGATGGATGGTTACATACCGGTGATTTAGGAATGATGGATGAAAGGGGTTATATTAAAATTTCTGGACGAGTAAAAGAAATGATAATTCGTGGAGGAGAAAACCATTTTCCTGCAGAAATTGAAAATGTATTACGCCTACACTCTCAAATTTTAGATATAGCAATTGTTGGCATGCCAGATAAAAAATATGGTGAGATTATCGTAGCTTTTGTAAAATTTCGCAACAAATCATTGTTATCAGGTGAATTAAAGAAATTTTCACGGCAAGAAATGTCTCCACAAAAAACACCTTCTATTTGGATTGAAGTTGATCAATTTCCTCTTACAGGATCTGGTAAAATTCAAAAATTTAAACTAATAGAAAATTTCAAAAAAGGTTATTACAAGGAGATTGTATAATGGAAAAAATTTTATATAAAAAAGATGGGCGTATAGCTAGAATAACATTAAATCGCCCTGAAAAACTTAATGCTATAGACGACGATATTCCTAACTTATTACAAGATGCGATTATAAAAGCAGAAAATGATGCAAATATTCACGTAATAATTTTATCTGGGAACGGCAAAGCATTCTGTGGGGGGTATGATTTATCATCTTATGCTGAAAATAAAGAATTCAATAATGTTTATCAGGGAAAAAATTGGGATCCTCTTTCAGACTTTAATTTTATGTGGGGAAACACTCAAAAATTTATGTCGATCTGGCGTTGCTCTAAACCTGTCCTATGTAAAATACATGGTTTTGCAGTTGGAGGTGGCTCGGACATAGCTCTTTGTTCTGACATGATTTTTATGGCTGAGAACGCCCGCATTGGTTACATGTCAACGCGTGTATGGGGATGTCCTTCCACTGCAATGTGGGTTTATAGGGTTGGGGCTGAACGCGCCAAAAGAATACTTTTTACTGGAGATCAGATTACTGGAAATGAGGCGGCTGCAATGGGTCTGGTGTTAAAATCTGTACATGAAGACAAACTTAATGATGAAATTGAAGCAATGGCAAATCGACTGTCATCTGTTCCAATAAATCAATTAGCAATGCAAAAAATGGTAATCAATCAAGCCGTTGAGGCTTCTGGACTTTCAGGAACACAAAAGCTTGCAACACTTCTTGATGGTATTTCTAGACATACCCCAGAGGGACATAACTTTAAGAAAAGAGTTGAAGAAAAAGGTTGGAAGCAAGCTGTTGATGAGAGAGACAAAGGTACTTTTGATTGGACTAAAAATAGTTCAATTGATTAAAATTAAAAGTATTTTCTAAATCTTAAGTTCAGATTAATAAAACATTAATTTTTACATTCTAAAAATTATACAAAGTATTAATCATAATAAATGCAAATCACCAGGTTTTAAAATGTTCTCTGCCCATTGACCGTAGTCCATGGAACACGGACCAGGGTTTATTGATGGGTTGGTGAAATTGAAGAGATGTTATTTTGTTTTACACATCTTTGAAGTCTCCACCACGTCCTTTTCCACTTACAAATTTAGTAGCACCTTCTATACCTTTAGTGACTTCTTTTTTACTGCCTAGCCATTCTTGAATCATAGCATTTCGTAAAGACAACCCGTGTTGGTTTTGGGTTGATCTTCGGTCTGCAAGCATGCAACTTTGTGGAAATCTGGCAATGTCGTGGGCAATTTTCTGAGCTTTTGAACGTGCATCACCTTCTGGAACAACATATTCACAAAGCCCAATTTTTAGAGCTTCGTTTGCATCTACACGTCGACCAGTAAGAATTAAATCCATTGCACGACCTTCTCCTATTAAACGAGGTAATCGCACTGTACCACCATCAATAAGAGGAATTCCCCATCGACGACAATAAACTCCCATAAATGCGGTTTCTTCCATAACCCTAATATCACACCAAATAGCCAATTCCATACCACCTGCTACGGCAGGACCTGCAACTGCTGCTATGACAGGTTTTGATAATTCAAGTCGACTAGGCCCCATAGCTGCCATTGGAGGATCTCCAACGTCTGGGTAATCATAAGTGTCAAGCGCTTCTGAACCAGAAAGAGCAGAGGCGTATTTAAGATCCCAACCTGAACAGAAGGCTCCACCTTCGCCCCAAAAAACTGCTACTTTAGCATTTTTATCAGCATCAAATGATTGGAATGCGTCAAAAAGTTGAGCCGCACTTTTAGGATCCATAGCATTTCGTACTTCTGGTCGAGAATGAATAACGGTCCAAATGGGACCATCCTTTTCTACACGAACACTCATTTTAAAACCTCTCCATAATTACCTGATAAATACTTGTCACGAATTGCAAATTTTTGAACTTTACCCGATCCGGTCAGAGGAAACTCAGGCACATGAACCCATATAGATGGTGTCTTTTGAGGAGAAAGATATTTTCGACAATGAGAGCGAAGCTCAAATAAATCTAATTTTTTATCAGATAGAATAAAGGCCGCTATAATTTCTCCCCACTTTTCATCTGGCAATCCTACCACCGCTACCTGTGCCACGTCTGGATGCGTTACAAGAACTGCTTCTATTTCAGCAGGGAAATGGTTTTCACCACCACGTATAATCATATCTTTTACACGTCCAGTTACACGTACAAATCCTTGCTTGTCCATTGTGCCTAGATCTCCAGTATGTAACCAACCTTCATTATCAATGGCAGCAGATGTAGCCTCTGGGTTATCATTATAACCAATCATCACAGCATATGAGCGTGCACATATCTCTCCAACTTCTCCAATGTCTAGTACATCGTTGTTCTGTGGAGAACGTATCGAAACTTCGGTATGTGGAAGGGGTTGTCCAGCAGTCTCTATAATTTGCTCTATAGTTGCTTCTACAGGATTTAGACAAATCATTGGACTATGTTCTGTTTGACCAAAAGCACTTAGTAAATGACACTTTAAACGATCTCTAACTCTTCGTACCAATTCAGGTGGAACAGGTGCTCCTCCAGTTGTAATCGACTCAAGAGAAGATATATCACGTGGTGTTTTTTCAAGTGAATCTAACAAATTGAATAACATAGTTGGAACTGCAAAACAGGTTGTTACTTTTTGCTCTTCAATTAATTGGGCAAAAATATCTGCATCATAACGTTTAATGAGAAGCATTTTGCAAGTAGCCTGAAGACATCCCAAAACACCAGTAGCACAACCTGCAGTGTGGAATAACGGCATAAAATTAGCCCATACTGAATGTTGACTAACCAGTTTCCGTTCACAAAACATTCTTGCGTTATTTATTAGGTTTTTATGACTTAGTGTTGCACCTTTGGGAAATCCAGTTGTTCCCGAAGTATATTGAATTTGTGCTGGGTCATGTGGTTCTACAATTGGTAATGTTTTATGGTTATTATCACAAGAGTATAGTTCAAATATTGTTTCTAGATTTATAATTTCACGTAGTTTAGTGTTTCCATTGGTGGCGACCTTTGCAATATCTTCCATAGGGTTGCCTCTATAATCATTTACCATAAATAAACCAACCGCTTTGGATTGTTCTATGACATACCTTAACTCGGGAGCCTGAAATGATGGATTGGCTGTAACGAGAACTAATCCAGCCAAACCACAAGCATACTCCATGAAGACCCATTCTGGTATGTTAGGAGCCCATATAACGATACGTTCTCCTTTTTTATATTTATTAGAAAGTGATAAGGCCAAGCATTCAGCTTTCTCTAAAATTTCTTTATATGTCCATGATTGACCACAAGCACCATTATCTAAAATATCTACTAAAGCTGTTTTCGTAGGACTTTTTGCTACCACTTCTTTCAGAAGTTCACCAACTGTAATATTAAGAATTTCAGCATCATTTTGTGCAGGGAAATGTGATTTTTTTAGTTCTAGATCATACATTAATTAGAACCTAATCATGATAAAATTGTTAATTTTAGTTTTAATAATACTATAAAAAATTTATGTAATCTATCAAAACAAAAGTTAACCGCCCAGGGTCTTTTGGTTAATCTGACCATTGACCGTAGTCCATGGAACACGGACCAGGGTTTAAGGATGGATGACTAATTTAATTTAAAACTATCCTTATTTGGAAAGTTATCTGTTTGTCCTGTATCAGATTTGTCTATTTATCTGATGTAAACTGCACAACGTTGACTGCCTTTGCCAAAATCTTTTGTTACTACAAATGTTAAGCTTGAACATTGGATTGTTGTTTTTGATGGAAAAGTATGATGAGATAACATCATTCAATAATATAAATTCATTTTTTAGCTTTAGATAAAGGAGAGAAGAATGACACTTGTTATAGGCACTCATGAAGTCGAAGATGTAGCTAAGTGGGTTTCATCACCTGTTAGGCAGTCCGTATTCGGTTCAAAAGGTATCAAAGTTACAACATTCACCGACCCTCAAGGGTCAAATGTCACAGGGCTACTCTTTGACGTACCAGATATGGATGAATTTCAATCGATGATGCAGTCAGATGAAATGAAAAAGGCAGCAGAAGAAGACGGAGTTAAGTTCGATACACTTCAGGTTCTAGTACAGACCTAGGAGCTTTTAATTTTTTGATAGCTAATGAAGTTAACTTATTTTTAGTTCTCAATTTCTGTCCCACTATTTGTCCCACAATTTTACCGCAGGTTGAATCGGACAGCAAGGAACAATTTAGAAGCAAAATAGTTGTAAGTTATTGTAATTAATAGACAATTTATTACAACTTTTGACTTATTAACTATATAAGTATTTAGGGATATGGCGGATGGGGTGGGATTCGAACCCACGGAAGGCTTTCACCTTCGCCGGTTTTCAAGACCGGTACTTTCAACCGCTCAGTCACCCATCCAATAACTAAATTTTATTAAACTAGCTATAGATTGTTAGCAAGTAATATTTTTTATAAATTTTGGAATAAAATTAATCTCCTATCTTAAAATTATTTTTTCTTGCAATTAAAATAGAACAAATAAAGAATAATTAAAAAAAAGAGGTTTTTTTTAAATATGTCCAGCATTCTAAAGTCTATTATATTTTTGTACATACTTACGTTCTCATTTAAAGCCTTTTCTCAAAATGATTTTAAACAATTTTTATCAAATATCTCAAAAGAAGCTGAGCAAAAAGGTATTGCAACAGAATTAATCAAAGACTTTCAAAATAAAACAGTTTTTATTCCACGTGTTATCGAGTTAGACAGATCTCAACCAGAATTTAAATTAACACTAGATCAATATCTCAAACGTGTAGTAACGACCACAAGAATAAAAAAAGCAAAAATAAAACTTAAAGAAAACAGAGATATACTTAAAAAAATTAGTAGATTTTATGGTGTGCAATCTCGTTTCATAGTTGCTTTGTGGGGAATTGAAACTGATTTCGGAAGGTTAACTGGCGGTTTCTCAGTGATTTCTGCATTATCAACATTAGCTTATGAAGGAAGGCGCCATCAATATTTCAAAAAAGAATTATTAAACGCACTAACTATCATCAATGATGGACATATTTCACTTAGCAAAATGACTGGTTCATGGGCGGGTGCGATGGGACAATGTCAATTTATGCCTTCAAGTTTTTTAAATTATGCAAGTGATTGGAATAAAGATGGAAATAAAGATATTTGGAATTATAAGCCCGACGTATTTGCATCTGCTGCTAATTATTTAAAGAGTGTAGGTTGGTCTGATAAATTAACGTGGGGTCGGAAAGTTTATTTAGGCAATTATAATAACAAAGTTAAAAAAGGAAAATATTTATTACTTAAAAAATGGTCTTCTTATGGAATACTTAATGAAAGTAAAAAAAGTTTGCCAAAGGTTAATGTAAAAGCACGTCTTGTTATTCCAGACAATTATGGCAAATATGGATATTTAGTATACAAAAACTTTGATGCTCTTTTGAATTGGAATAGGTCAAATTATTTTGCAATAGCAGTTGGCAAACTATCTGATACGTTATATTAATTTAAATATGTACTTCAAATTTATAAATCTTTTAAAGTTTCTTTATAATGTTTAAAAAACTTTTAATCCTTCTTTTAATTTATTTAACTCAAGCTTGTACATCTGGAGTTGAGGTTGCTGCAAACTTAGGAAAAAAATATTTAATTCCAAAAGAAAAAGAAAAAATTGTTGCTAAACCAATTTATAAGGTTGGTAATAAATATAATATAAAAGGTAAATTTTATTTTCCCAAAAAAGACTTATCATACAATAAAACTGGTATTGCATCTTGGTACGGCCCAAAATTTCATGGAAAACTTACCGCAAACGGAGAAATTTATAATCAATATGCATTAACAGCTGCACATAAAACATTACCTCTTCCAAGTGCTGTAAGAGTTACGAATTTAGAAAATAGCAAATCTATTATTTTACGTATAAATGACAGGGGTCCTTTTGTTAATGATAGAATAATAGATTTGTCATCAAAGGCAGCAGACATTCTTGATTTAAAGAGAAATGGAACTGGATTGGTTCGGGTTACTGTTCTAAAAGATATAAGTTTAACACTTGAGAAGTTAGCTAAGAATGGTAAATTTCCTGAAATTGCAGATCTACCAAAATCTGAATCACCGATTATAAAAAAACCATCAACTACTAAAGTAAAAATTCAAGGTTCTAAAAGTTACAAAACAAAAAAAAGAATTAATTACGACCTTACCAACGAAAAAAAAGAATATAATATCTATATAAAGCTCGCCTCTTTTAATTCTCAAAAAAATGCTGAATTAATGAGAGATAAAGTTTCATATCTAGAAAAAGTTAAAATTTATAAAATTTTGAACTCAGGGAAAACTTTTTATCAAGTAAAAGCAGGACCATTTTTGAGTGTGGAGAAAGTTGATTCATTACACTCAATGCTTCTAGAAAAAGGTATGCAAGGCGCAAAGATTACTATTGAATAATAAAAATTAGGGTTTGTATGTTTATGAGATTTAAAAAAACTTTTTATATAACAAATATTTTATTTTTTTTAGTTTTTGGATTGTCAAACTCTAGTATTGGTCAAATCCTCGAAATTACATCACCAGCAAAACAAGTTGTAATATACGATCATGAGACTGATCAAATATTGTTTGAAAAAAACTCCAATAGTATTATGAAACCTGCCTCAATGGCAAAAGTTATGACTTCTTATATAGTATTTGATAAAATCAAGGATAATTCACTTAATATGTCAGACACTTTTTTGGTTTCTGAAAGAGCTTGGAAAATGGGAGGGTCCAGGTCCTTTTTAGAACTAAATAGTAATGTATCTATTAAAGATTTGTTACTAGGTCTTATAGTTCAATCAGGCAATGATGCTGCAGTTGTATTAGCTGAAGGGATCTCAGGTGATGAAGAGGCTTTTGCAAGAGAAATGAACAGATATGCAAAGCTAATAGGGATGCAAAATACATATTTCACTAACTCTACAGGTTGGCCACATCCTGATCTTCAAACAACGGCACAAGATCTAGTTATCCTTTCCAAAAAATTAATAAAAGACTTTCCTGATTTATATAAACTTTTTGAAGAAAAAGTTTTTACATACAATAATATCAAACAATCCAATAGAAATCCCTTGCTTTACACAATGAGCGGTGCAGATGGCTTGAAAACAGGACACACTATGGAATCTGGTTATGGTTTGATTGGTTCTGTGAAAAGGAATAATAGAAGAGTTACTATTGTAATCAATGGATTAAATAGTAAAAAAAAGAGGACATTTGAAAGTAAAAGATTGTTTAATATAGTTTTCAGAGAAACTAAACTTTTGTCTTTATTTAATAATCAGAAAAGTGTTGTTAATGCTGATGTTTGGTTAGGTAAAGAGTCAAAAGTTAATTTAATAGCAGAAAAGCCCTTTAATAAAATAATAACCCCTTTTGAATATAATAAAACAAAAGTTCATGTTGAATGGATGAATCCATTGCCTGCGCCAATTTTAAAAGGTCAAAAATTAGGATCAATTTATATTTCAATACCTGGAAAAAAGACGATAACGGAAAATTTGGTTGCTACAAAAGATGTTGCTAAAATGTCACCTTTTTTAAGAATTAAATCTATTATGAAGTTCTTGCTTTATGGAGAAATTGTTGAAAATTAATTTGAGCTCTCAAAAGGGACTTTTTATTACTTTTGAGGGAGGAGAAGGTGTAGGCAAAACCACACAAATAAATTTACTTAAAAAATTTTTTGAAGAACAAAATCTAGAAGTAATAACCACAAGAGAACCAGGTGGAACTGAAGAGGGTGAAAATATTAGAAAATTTTTAGTTTCTGGTAAGGCTAACTCCTGGGATTCTTACTCCGAAGCTTTAATTTTTAACGCAATAAGAAGAGAGCATATTAACAAGGTAATTCAACCAGCAATTGAAAATGGTAAGATTGTTTTATGTGATAGATTTATAGACTCAACTATTGTTTATCAAGGAGTAGCTGGAAATGTAAATCAGTCAAATTTATTACAATTACACAAAGAATATTGCTATAATTTATATCCTGCAGTTACCTTTTTTTTAAACCTTAACCCATTGATTGGACTTGAAAGAGCTAATCAAAGATTAAATCAAAATGACAATAGATTTGAAAGTTTAGGTATTAACTATCACAAAATGGTTTACGATGGTTTTGT
>Ga0255775_1004949_pt1 | contig 10296 bp, 14 predicted proteins | sample 011ome_26_FD_179973 | JGI IMG/M metagenome (GOLD analysis project Ga0255775, IMG submission 179973) | Coastal salt marsh microbial communities from the Groves Creek Marsh, Skidaway Island, Georgia - 011511BT metaG (version 2) | ecosystem: Environmental > Aquatic > Marine > Intertidal zone > Salt...
TCGGTGTAGTAATTCGGGTGAGTCCTGTGATGAGCCCTAGTCAAATCTTGATAGACAAACCTAGAAGTAACAAGACCATCTGCTTCTCTAAATGCAAGCATGTCATTTATGTCCTGATTATGAATGTTCTTTTCAGTCAGGTTCAAGAATCGATAATCGGTTTGATGCTTCGAAGCGGGGATAGAGTTAAAGTAAGCTTTTCCATAGCCCTCCAACGAAGCTGCTTCTTTAGAAATTTCTAGGTAATGTCTAGAGACAAACTCTTTACTGCAAGTAATTACAGTTTTTCCTTCTCTAAGTTTTTCAAGAAGTCCATCCGCAGCTTCTTTAGAATACGGGAGACAGTCTATGTAGACATCAGCCGTCAACTCTTTTAATGCCTCACCTAAAGACACATAGTTGTAGCTACCTTCTCTCTTTTTATCTAAGTCAGAGACAGCAACAGCAACTACGTCAAAAGGGTAAGACCCCTCTTCTATCAAAGAAAGAACAGGAGCGCCTACCTTACCTGCCCCTAAAAGAATTATTTCTACTGAAAAGTCTTCCACTTATCTCCCAAATTTTCTAAGTCCTGCGGCGTCCCCATGTCTACGAATGAGTCCAGCATTACTACTTTAAATTTAAGCCCGTCTTTAATTGCTTCATTGCATACGCTGCTTATATAAATTTCTTCTCCTAGCTTTGCTGAAAATCTTGCTTCATTTAAGTAGTTAAAAAAGTTTTCTGCCTTAGAGAAAAATAAATGCCCAGAGCTAGCGTATTTGCTTATTACTTCTTTTTCTATCATTTCAAGAGCAACATTGTTTTCGTCAGTTAAAACATAGGAGTACCTGTCTTCTTCACTTTCAAAACAAAAAATCACTCCATCAAATCCACCATCAACTGCTTCTTTGACGCTATCTAGCACGTTCCCCTTAATTAACTGGTCAACATTCGAGATAAGGAGCGGCTGGTCCACCCCCACTTCAAACTCCAAAAGACTAGCTGTCTCTGCAGGGCCATTAACATAGCCTCTTTGTAAGACAAACTTAGTAGGCATGTCGGGGTCAATACGGTCAATGTGCTCTCGCACTATTGGATACTCTTCATCAAGTTCTTTAGTGATGACTACGACAGGATTAAAAATGTCATCTTTTCCAATAAAAGGTTGCAAGCACCTTCTAAACAAGTTTTTAATAGACATTGCCGACATAGTAGTGTTGGCCACGGGTATTGCTACTTTAGGCTCCTCATGAGACTCGGAAAATCGAGTGCCTTTGCCTGCAGCAAGGAAAGCAATTGATAGAAACATTGTTACGCCTTAAGTATTTTTTTACAGTTTAGCAAGAACGCAGCAATCCGTTTGTGGTCGTCTATGTGCAGAGGAAGCATAGAAAGAAATAAAGATGCCTCATATACTCGAAGGAGTCCGAAGTCAATGGTTTGAGAGGCGATATAGTTCCTAAAAATTAAACGTCTATAAGCATTGTCTGGCCTTTTAAAGATTATTTTTCCGACTTCAAGGTTTATCTCGTAGTGGCCATAAATAATGTCTTCATAGTTTCCCAAAATTGATTGGCTAAGTTTAGCTAGGTCGTAGTACTCATCTAAAAACATATAGTCTTTGCCTTTAGGGTCTATCAATTTCATAAGATTAATTCTGTCGTCATATAGAACATTAGACAGCACTAAATCCCCGTGGGAAAGAATTATTCTTTTAGGAACCCGCTTCGGGTAGTACGCCTCAAATTTCTTAGTCAGCTCCTCAAGGAGCAGCTCTGGTGTAATCCCAATAGATTCCAGCTGTGTTGCATAGCTAGAAAGCCTCCACGAAGTTTCGTTTAGCTCTTTAATTCTTTCTTTGGTTTTTTCTATGACTAACCACTTGGCATTCTCATCTACCTGAGTATCTAAAGCAGGGTCAGCAGGGAGGACTTTTCTAAAATCTTTTATAAGATTCATTAGCCGCTCAAATCCTGCCTCGGAAAGTTCTCCGTCAAGTATTTGCTCTGCAACGTTTTTTATTTCAAAGTACTCCATGTAGTAGTAGGAAACTTCACCGTCCAGAAAAAATCCAAAAGGCTGCACAAAGAAGTGTTTAATGTCGTCTGGCAGCTCATACCAGTACTCATACTCAGCTAAAAGTTTGGCGTTGTCTTTAGATATCTTCCTTAGATACTGAAAACCTTTTACCTTTTCGACAGTATTGAAATACCTAGTCTTAAATTGAGATTCCATTTAAAACCTCTAGCATTTCTTCTTCGTTTAAAGTTCTGTTTTCTTGCAAGTTTCTTAGTTCTACAGGGCAGTAATCAATCGCTCTAAAGTTTTTGTAGTACCCGTAGTCAAACCCGTAAGTTGGAAGAACGTGCAGTTCAATAAGCTTTGTGCTGGGCTGGCTCATGTGCAGGTTGGAGAATCCTGCCCCCACAGTTCCAGCTACATGTGAAGCGGTCATAAAGAACTGCATTTGTTTTTCGTACGAGTATTCTTCTAAAGCTATGATTTCGTAGCCGCGTTCAGCAAAATACTCCTCAAGGAAATCTCCCTCGTAGAGCCTTTCCTCAACTAAGTGCTCGTATTCAGGCTTCCCCACATGCTCCTTGAGTCGTGCATTTACGTCGCGTCTAGATATAAATATCTTTTTAGGGAGGCTGTAATCAACAGAGATGTTTTCGTAAAGCTTTTGAGTAAGGGCGTTCATTCCACTTAACGCGTACAAAGACCGCCTATCCCACGTAGAAGCGTCCCATTCTTGGTAGCCTTCATGTCTCCAAACAGAGACTGGCATTTCATTGTCGCCCCAGAACTCAGCTTCCGAGAACAGCAGACCACTACTGGGGGTGTAGTAAACCTCTTCAAACTCGTAGTTTTCAGTAGATAGAAACTGCTCCTCAATTGCATACAACTTAGCAAAGTATTCAATATACGGAAGGTGCTTCCACCCCTCATTGACCGTAGTGGCGTCTACCATAACTTGTTGGCTATCAATAAGTCCCAATTTCAAATCAGGATAAATCTTCCTGAGCCCTTCATAGCCAGCCAAGTCTTCATGAAGGAAGTGCCAATAAAGAGGGTTGTACTCAGCTAGATAGTACTTGCCATACTTTTTATTGACTTCCTTTTTGTCGTCGTTAAAAAGTTTTACGTTCTTCAAACAAAATAGATACTCATCTATCTTTGTAGATTCTTCAAAAGTCCAGCTCTCTGCAGCCCTGCTTGGCAGCGGAACATCGGGAACTACCTTGTTAGCATCCATTAGTGGTCCTCAATATATGTTGCTAGAGCACCTTTTTCCCAAAGAAAAGAAGGGATTACGTATCTGGTCGGACCTGCCCCTACTGGTTTTACACCGTGAACATAGTCTTCTGTTGCTGGAAAGGTTATTGCTGACCCAGCTGGAAGCTTTCGTTTAAAGTCTTTGCCGACAAAGTAAAGCTCTCCATCGGTAAAGTCATCATTGATGTAGATAATCAAAGCTTTCTTAATTCGATTGTCGTAGCCAGCGTCATAGTGTTCGTCTAAACTTACGCCTTCGTACTGACGTTGAATTTCGTGCAGATAGCCAATGTCGAATTCTTCAACAAAAGGTCTCATTCTTTCAGTAATTCTGTGACAAAACTCTTCGTCAGGAATCCTGATTACTTTGTCATCGTAGAAACCGCTACTGTTTCTAGCTATATATTCTTGTATTTCTTCTTCAGACTCGGGGCCAAACAGGTGTTCAGCCTGACCTCTAAGATTCTCGTAGTTTTGCTTTTTCCAGTCTTCGTCAGTAGCGGCGTCTGCAAATTCTCGCAGATAGGTAACTTCTTCCTCAGAGAGAAAGTTTTCCATGAGGTAGACGTTTTCAAAGATTTCTTTGAATTCTAGAGACATATCTACCTATCCGAAAAAGTTCTGGAATCCTCCAAAGCCTTGCTGTAATAGCCCATAAAAAACACCAAGCACTTTCTGTCTCCCGAAAGAACAGTCTTAACTTCATGCGGGTGGTCAACATCTGCTTTAAAAAGTACAAACTCTCCCACCTTAGGGGCGTGCACGATATCCTGTTTGGGGAACCAAATCTCTCCACCCTCGTAGTCTTCACCGCTGTTGTTTAGGTAAAGAATGGCAGACCAAATGTTTGGCTCATCTTCTACAGACTCTTTGTCGTCTAGAGGGGAGCCATCAAGCTCGCAAGTGTCGCAGTGCATCTGCTGCCTAGCACCCTGAGTCATGTTGTAGTAAAAAGCATTTACAATACAAACTTTGTCGTCCTCGACCCCAAAATGGTCTCCAGTTTTTTCTAAAACCTTCTTAAATGCAGTTGTTATGGTCTCTTCAAGGTTGTCATATCTAACCTTGTCATCTAGAGCAACCCTAGCTGCCTCCGAGGGGATTCCCCACCCCAAAGCTGCTTGTATCCCGTCCCTAGGCGTGTCAGCCAAATGCGGTTCAAGGAGCTCGCAAATTGTAGCAGCATCCTCTGCTGTAATAAAGTCAGTAAATATTTCAGTAGACATACCCTGTATTCTACCCGACTAGGAAAGTAGTGACTCCGAAAAAAGCTCTGCTGTATGGATGTGAGAGTGAACTCCCCAGTGACCAAAAGATACAGAGGGTTCTCTATAAGCGTCCATGCCCCATAAAAAGTTTTTGCCGTACTTTTCAAGCTCTTCTAGGTGGCAGACTGTTGCTTTATTGTCGTCCAACTCAAAAAATCTTCCTAAAGTATGAACAAGACAAACAAAGTTTGGACTGATATTGACAGCATTCTCGGTGGAATACTTGTTTTCTATTCGTAAATCCCAAGTTCCCCATCTTAATACTATATTTTTTGCTTCGCAGACTCTTTCCAGCATCCTTATGTAGTCCATATTTATAATGTCTATGTATTCGATAGAAAATACGTTTTCCAGTTCGTAAGGAAGTTTTAAGTATTTAGGTCTAGGGCTATTGCTACCATGAGGGTGGATATAGGTAGAAAGAACTACATCGTCATCACCATTGGCATACAAATCTTGTTTTCCCCATTTAGCAGTAAATTCTTTACGAGTTTCGTTCGTATAAGGAAATTCAATTCTTTCAGTGTTAGGCATTACGCAAAAAATATATTCAGGAGCACTGAAATTATCTAAGTATCCTAAAACTCTAGTGACGACTCCCGGAATGGAAGCGCCTCTAACACCAAGATTTACGTAGCTTTTTTCCATTGAAGAAGCTAGCCTGTGCCCCCAAGTGGCTTCGTAAGGAACTCCTTCCCCATAAGTTTGAGAGCACCCAGCTATGACTACCTGCGCATCCTCAATTTCGGGCCCCCTAAATCCCATAGAGTTGTGGACATACTCAATTCCGTCAAGGTTGATGTCTTGAATACTATTGATATCGTCAAGACTAAAGTTACTTCCCCAAGTTCTATTACGTACGTGCCACACCATCTGTGACAAACCTTTCTGCTACATGTAGGTGCTTGTGAACTCCCCAGTGTACTAGACCCTCAATATCTGTACCAATGTAGAAGTTGTCTCCCCATTTTGCTTCTTCTTCGGAGTGACACCCTGTGTAGGTGCGTTTACTATCTTCAAGTGAGTCACGCTTCATTCCCCCGCCCATTACACTGACATCCCACCCCCACTCGGACGAGCCGATTGGTAAGTAGTTAGTGAGCCCGAATCGTTCATAGTTAATTGGCCCATGCTGATTAGATTCTAAAAAGCTTGTCAATCCATTATCCCAAGAGGTCCACTTTAGTTCTATGTCATTGGTGTTGCAGTAGTCTTCCAACATCTGAACACTTTTCATGTAGAAGTACAGGGACATCTCTACTGGAACTATGTCGTTTACGTCGTGGGGGCGTTTACTATATTTAGGCTTGTTCTTGTAGTCATAGTCGTCCATGCGGTCAAGCATGACATTGACAATCTCTCTACCGCTTTCAAACCCATCGTCATATTCCACAAATCCTTCGACCATAGCAAGAGGAACTCTCGAAGGGTCAGGAAACAGGCAGTAAAGCTTTTTAGGGTTTCCATACTCTCTAAAGTAGGCAAAAAGGTTTTGCACAATAGCGTGAGTTGACCACGCACATACGCCTAAGTTTGTCTCTTCTACGCCAAGCTCTTTTGCAACTAGTGCTCCCCACCGCTGCTCTTCGGGTACGCCAGACCCAAAGGTAAAGGAGCAGCCAGCAGTTACTAGTTCTGCATTCTGCGTAAACTCTTTTGTTCTATACCCAAGGCTATTTAATTCATAAGTATTTACAGGGTCTTCGTGCACATGAGCATGCACATCTAAGGGGTGCGACTTAAATTCGTTTGTAAAAACTTCTCTTACAAACTTTTCGTCATATAGATAGTAGGGGTCTTGCATTATGCATTAAGGGGCGGCCATAAGGAAGTAGTTCTTAAATTCAGGATATGAAATTACCTTCGGGTCTATCCACCAGTCTTCGTGAACGTGACGTTGAACCAGCTTGTATCCATAAGATGACAAAATAGCCCGCTGAGCATCCCTCTCTTGAGCGTTTCTATAGTCGTTTAGATAGTCATGCTCAAAGTGGATAATTGTAAATCTATAGTTGGAAAGAGGGAGAGCAATAAGTCCCTGAAGGCTAATTAACTTTCCGCCTACTTCGTTCCCCTCATCGTCGTAACCTGCATCCATATCTACTTGTAGGTAGTCAATCTGCTTGGGAAAGTTATTCTCTTCAAAGTAGTTCAGATAGTTAAAAGTTCTAGCGTCATGGAGGATGCATGGATTTTTTCTATTTTCATTCCACATATCTACCATGTCAGGTATAACGTCAAACGATACGCCCTTCCAGTCAAAATCTTGCTCTAACATGTAAGTGTTGTTGCCGTCCATATAGTGCCACCCGCCAAGCTCTACATAGTAGCCTTCTCGTTTTTCTTTCAAAACATTCATCACAAAGTTGTCGTGACCAGTCCCACCACTTTTACTGTTGTCGTATTCTTTCATTATGTGCATTTAATACTCTTTCTCTTTGTACACGACTCTTGTTATTCTCTGCCAAGGGAACAAAGAAAGTCTTGTTTCCTGACCGCCAATTCTTAGATACAACCCATAAGGAGCTTCTGAAGCAACAGTACCCTCAAAAATCATTCCGTCTTCTAGAGAAACGGAAGCCCACCTGCCTTTATTCTCTTCCATCGCTACCTTCCTTGTGACAATCGCACGAACATTTATGTCCCGGAAACTCTATCCTACACCCTTCGTGATGTCCAGTCGAACACCACCCAAACACCGACAGCGACTCTTCGCCTTCTTTGTAGACAATAGGGGCGTCTACAATTTTAGGTTTCTTTCTCGGTGGCATCCCTCTTTGCTTTCGCTTCGTAAAACTCTTGCTCTCGCCATTCAATCTGTCGACGTTTCATAATAAGGACAGCTTCTCGCTCCTCATCAGTGAGCGAGTGCCACAATTCTGCCCATTCTCTAGCAGTTAACACGTGACTCCAGCGGGATTCGAACCCGCGCTGCCGCCGTGAAAGGGCGGTGTCCTAGGCCTCTAAACGATGGAGCCGTACTACCTAATTTCGTAGATAATTTCTTTGTGGTGCTTGACCTTGACTTCAGAGTCTAGCATCACCTTAAACCCATTCCGCCTAGCGTTGATGCAGAACGAGTAGTCTTCGCCAATGTTTGTTTCAAAGCCAATGTTTGGCCACTGTATGTTCTCGATAAAGAACCACGGCCTATCGCACATCTCAAACACACCACTCTTCATCGCTACGAATCCAAATCCGATTCCGTAGACTTCGTGAATAGTGGCGTCCATCATAATGAAGTCTTGCTCTCGTACTATTGTTGGAAATCCGTTCTCGTCAAAGAAAGCCACGGCGACGCGTCCGTCAGGGGCGGTTTGGTATAGCCCGCCAATGATGTCATGGTCTGATTCATATATCTTTTGGAACTGCTCTACGTCCCAGCCAATGTCAGAGTCAATCCAGAAAATCTTGTTGTAAGTAAACTCTCCACGCCCAATCTGAGTAGTTTCCCAGTCTGGGTTGTGCGAGTCTAAGGCAGTAAGTTCGCGAGTTGTTTGGACCAGTGACCCACTCTTGTTTAGCCACTTATATGTAAGACCCTGCTGATTTAGCCACTCTGTGGTTTTCACTAGGCTTTCGACATAGCCTTGATGAAGCTCTTTACCGGGAGTGGCAATCACTACATCGTAGTGGGGCCTAAGTTCTTGTAATGTCTCCACGTATTCTTCCATGTGTCGTTCCGTGAGTTCGATAGCCACGGTTTTGCCTTTCCCGCCCAGTGAACTATCAATGGGTCCTTTAACTCTACATCAGGAAAGATGTTTACCATGTAGTTGTAGGACATTGGTAGGGGCGTCCAGTTGTGCCTAAATATTATGTTTAGCACATCTTGGTCTGTAGCGCCAGTCCAATCTTTAAATTCTTTTGCAATTTTTAGGGCTTTCTTAGGCACCTGAAGTGCTCGCCAAGCCTTTAGGTTTGCAACCATTACGCCAGAGTTGAAGTACGCAGCATCTTTGAAAGACGGATTGCTTTGCAAGTTGAGCTGGCCTTCGTTATACGCTGCTAGCCCTCCTACTGGCTCAAAGTCCAGCAGTGGCTGAATGTCCCTCATGATTACAGTGTCGCAGTCAATGTAGACAGCCTTGTCGTGCTTTTTAAACAGGTCTCCCAGCCAAAACCTAAACATAGAAGTCGAGGTCAGCCTGCCTTTGTCGTACATGCTCTGAGCGGCAGCTACAGCATCTTCACTCTCAAACACAGGGTCATATATAAGAGTAACGTCTATGTTTTTAAACTCAGTGCTGTGGAAGTCCCATTCTTGCTGCTTACGGGGAACAAGCACATAAACCTCTAGCTTGTTTTCGCCATGATAGTTAGCGTCCAAGCTACGGAGCATGACCTCAGTTCCCACGAAGTAGTTTCGGTCAGTAGCCGTTACTACACAGGTCCTAGCCATCAGACTCTTCCTTCATCATCCTCTTCTTGTCCTTATACTCTTCAGCCAAAGCTTGGTCCGTAGTGTTCTTGTAGTGCACCCTTGCAACCCTATCTGGATTAAAGCTTCTCCATGAAGGAGTGTTCTTGGGCCCACCCCACACATCAATCCACTCCGCCTTTGCAGTCTTAATGTGCTGTATAAACCTAAATCGTCCCCGCTCACCTTTTATCTTTAGTTCAGTACCCTTCTTTACGTACCGACCGTTTATCTGCAGTTCTGTAGTTACCTCCCAGTCCTTCGACGGGTCATCCCTTTTTTCTGCCTTCTTACGTCTTCCCATTGTTGTCCTCCCTAACTGCCAACACAACCATAATAGCATAGCTTGCTGTTTAATGCAAATTTACTCATATTCATTTTTTAACCTAACACCATACGGAGCATCTGAATCCCAAACGTACCCTAGAGAAATTACAGACTCTGTCTCTATAGCAACTTCTTTCGGGTCATGATAGTACATCACAACATTGTCTCTGTTACCTTTGGTCACCATGCCCACCTCATGAGCCATTCTTTCGTCTCCCATAAACATAATTAAATCTCCGCTTCTTGGGAAAACAGACACGTCTCTGAGAGGAAACCTAAACTCTCCGCCCTCATAGTCATCATTAATCATCAAAAGACCTACGTACTGGTTAAACATGTTCGTTTTAAAAGGATTGTCGATGTGCATAGTGTGGCCATCCCCAACCAGCATTCTTTTGTAGAGGCAACTGCTTTGTCTTAAATCCAGACCATATAGCTCTTTAGCTAGATTTTTAATCTTTAAGTCAATACTTCTTCTGAGGCCTTGTAGTTCCTCGGTTCCCGTATCTGCATTCCACCCTCCATACCCGATTGTCCCCGTTCTTTGCTTTTCCTCTGGCTTAACGTTTTCTCCAAAAAAGTCATATATAGAAGAAGCTTCTTCGGTAGAGATAAAGCCTTCAACGTGAAAGGCATCATCTAATAATTTATGTACCTTCACTATCACCCTCTAAGAAATCCGCCACATTTTTAACACTAGATGCATACCAGCTTCCCCCTCTAGACGAAGGGATTCCTTGATAGTTTAGGCTGTCAGCTATCGATTGATATGAATGACCCCTACTTCTTAAGATTTTTACTTGCTCTCTAACCTGCGGCGGATACATCGGCCTTGGCCCCATGTCTTTTCCCCAAACCACACCCTGCTCACGTCTGTCTTTGTGAATATCTTTGGCACGCTCAGCTATGATGCCTCGCTCCATCTCAGCGAGTGCCGACATGATTGTCACCACAAATCTCCCCTGATAAGTAGACGTGTCTAGGTTTAGGTCCAGCATAATTAGCCGCCACTCATTTTTGCCT
>Ga0255775_1004958_pt1 | contig 10283 bp, 7 predicted proteins | sample 011ome_26_FD_179973 | JGI IMG/M metagenome (GOLD analysis project Ga0255775, IMG submission 179973) | Coastal salt marsh microbial communities from the Groves Creek Marsh, Skidaway Island, Georgia - 011511BT metaG (version 2) | ecosystem: Environmental > Aquatic > Marine > Intertidal zone > Salt...
AGAGAGCGTTTACTGCCGCAACGAATAATGGGAGTATTTAGGAGAATAGTTTTAATGTCGAAACAAGTTTGTATCGCGCACGTATATTATAATAAATCCTCGAAAATGGGATAACCTTTTCCCTTTAAAAAGACTTCAATGCCTCCTCATTCATTTTCTTTTACTCTTACTATTAAACTCAAAACAGTTTTCATCAAAAGCTCACATAGTGTTGTTGCTGTTGTTGCGAGTGTTTGAATAATGTCGTCGTTTTCTTCCTCCTCTGTTCAATCATCGTCGGCGTTTACGAGAGGGAGAACGACGAGACGAGAGCGACGAAGAATCGCGTCAAAATCATCATTTCTCTTCTTGTTGTTCTTCTTCTCGTCGCTGCTTTTCTTGTCCTCGTTTTCGCTCGTCGAGGCGAAGAAGAAGAAAAAGAGCAGCAGGATGAGTGAGGACGATGGTTTCGATGATGGCGCGGGAGGAGGTTTAGGAGGAGAAGAGACCGCGATGGATGCATCAAATTTGTTCGCTTCGGTCTCGAATCAAGGCTTGCTCTCGCGAAGCTCCGGGAAAGCGGACGATTACACGGAAGTCGGGGAGACGCCGGAAAACGTGTTAACCGCGGAGGATGAGTTTTTAATGCAAGACGACGGGACGAACGGGGATTCACCGAAAACGGCGGCGATATTAGCGGGGGATTTGAGCATGGATATAGGGACGGCTGGGAGCATCGGCGGAATACCGGAGGATATTAAGAAAGAAAACGAAGAGGAAGAAGAGGAGAGAATAGAGGAGATGTTCGACGAGGAGTACGACGGAAGTCATCGAATGCACGTTCACGGACACGCGGGGGCGTTTTTGATTGCATTGGTGGTGTGCGCAGCCTTTGTGAATTGGGCGTTCGGTTCGTTTTTTGTCGTCAAGACGAACAAAGACGGATGGTCGAACTTACCGAGCTTGGAGTTATCGCGAGACGCAAAGGTTTTGTTTAATAGCGTTGATAAGTACGATAAGGTTTAAGAGTTGTTTTTGGGGGTTCACATGTTATATAATATGATGGTGCGAGTCGCGTGATTTTATCTATCTACGATACATATCTATGTGCTATATAAAATACAATTCTTCTATGTGCTACTAAAATTTGATAAGTTAAGAAGCGTTCGCCGTCGTCGCTATAGATTGATCGATTTCTTCAAACTCTGATTTCTCGTCGTTATTCATCGCGTTGAGTATTAAAATCCAAGAGAACCCGAGAAAGGCGAGCACACCAACGACCCTCTTTTGCCAAACGGGTAACGCGGAGAAGTTTGATATCGCCGTCGCGAATATCCCGGCTGCTCCGCCAGTTTCTTTGCTATTCTTGGCGGTCGCTTTCGCAATCGCCGCGCTCGCGGTTTCTAAGCGTTTAATCGCCAAGTCCACGGTACTCAGCACGTTCTTCTCGATTGCTTTCTCCAAATCCTCCTCCTCTTTTGCTCTTCTTACATCATCATCTAATAAAAACACGACGCCCTTCTCTTTTCCGCTTTTACGAACACCGCCCTTCTCGTCGTCGTTCATCTCGAAAGCGCGCAACGACCGCTCCGCGTTCAAATCCTCCTCGTCCATTTTCCCTCCACTCATCATCATCGAATTCTCTATCCCGAATTTTCGTATCCATTCCACTCTGTTTTCCTTCTCTTCGTTTACTTCTTTCCCGCGTATCGTGTTCGTCTCGATGGCGTCTTCGTCGCCGTCCACGAACAAATCCAACTCTCTCAAGATATTTTCCTCTCTCGTTTTCCTCTGATTTGAAACGACGGTGTTTCTCACCGCCGAATCGACGTATTCCGCGACCTCGTGGATTCGAGAAGAGAGGAGGGAGAACGCAGTAGTACCGTAATCGTCGTCGTTATTATTATTCCCGCTTTGTTTCTTCTTCTTCTTCTTCTTCTTCATCGTCGTCATCCTCCGCGCTATGCTCACCCTGTTCTGTTCCAGAGTTTCCAAACGGGATTCAAATTCACCGTTTCTTAAAGAAGAAGAAGAAGACGTTTCCTCCAAAAACGCAATCTCCTCGAGCAGACGATCCACGTCTCTTCTGAGAAGCTCTTCCTCTTCCTCGCAATCGATATCGTCGTCGTCGTCTTCTTCGTTCGTCGTCATCTCGAGAGCGGCTTTTTTCTGAGCATTTTGAAAAGAAATGGAGAGCAAGGAAATTAGGGTTGTAAACCCTAAATAAAACTTGTAGAGAAGGAAAATTCACTCAAGCAGTCACTTACGAAACGACCACCATCTTTACCACCGCCGGACGAGATGAGCGCTCGAAAGGTAACGCGCTCTCTCAAAAGAGAGACGACGACAGAGACGCACTCTCTCGTTTTCTCTCTATTTTTTCTTTTTTGATCTTCTTCTTCGAGAAGAGAGAGAGAGAGAGAGAATGGAAAATCTCAATTCTCTTTCTGTTGGTGTTTCCCCGCGGGGAACTTTTTGATGGCGTTGTTCTAAAAGCAAACGCGGGTGACCTCTCGAGGGTCACGTCTCTCTCTCTCTCTCTTTCCACGCGACGCGATGCGCACCTTTTTCTGTGACTAAATACCTTTTCCTCTTCTTTATGTGATATTATTAATACACAGAGAACGCTTCTGAAGCTCATAATATTAGGCGACTCCGGTGTTGGTAAAACCTCCCTGATGAACCAATACGTGAACCGCAAGTTTTCGAAGCAATACAAAGCGACAATCGGGGCAGACTTCCTCACGAAAGAAGTAAAAATAGACGACGAGAATTTAGTCACCATGCAAATCTGGGACACAGCTGGACAAGAGCGATTTCAATCTCTCGGGGTGGCGTTCTACCGCGGCGCGGATTGTTGCGTCTTGGTCTACGACGTGAACAACGAGAGGAGCTTTCAAAACTTGGAGAATTGGCGAGAGGAGTTTCTCGCGCAAGCGAGCCCGGCGGACGCGGAGAATTTCCCATTCATCGTCCTGGGAAACAAAACGGATCAAGACGGAGGCCAATCTAGGGTGGTGTCGGAAAAAAAAGCCTTGTCCTTTTGCGCGGCGAGCGGAAACCAGTGCCCTCATTTCGAGACGAGCGCCAAGGAGGATAGCAACGTCCAAGACGCGTTCGAGTGCGCCGCGAGGAACGCTTTGAAAAATGAAGTCGAGGAGGAAGTGTATTTGCCGGATACTATCGTCGTGAATAAAAGTGGGAGTAATAAGAGCGGGTGCTGTTGAGAACACCGCTCGAGAGAGTGAGTTTAGTTGTCGTGTTCTTATTGTATTTACGCTCGCGAGTTCCTCCTTGAGAGAAAAGTGGATAGAAGTCTCTTCATTAATCATCGCACATTGTACGCGCAATATGTCCTCTTTTTTACGCCACATCGCGTATTCTTCGTCAAGTACCGAACGAGGGTTGTTTAAATGTTCCACTTCATCTTCTTCGTCTCGTAAATTGTCTTCGTATCGCTGTAAAGCCGCCTCAATCGCGGCGACGGCGAGCGACGAGACGTCGTCGACATCATCATCGGAAAGCGCTACGACTACGAATGAAAAGAAGAACGACGCTTTAGTCCAAACCTTGACTTCAAATTCGGACTTTTCCTCGCTCGTGGAAGCGGTTTCGAGAGCGGACATGTTAAACGCGGTGAGTTCAATGGACTCCGGGACGATTTTCGTGCCGACGAACGCCGCGTTCGAGAAGTTTTGTGAAAAGAAAGGCTTGAGTCGAGAGCAGATGTTGACGAGAGAAAATTTGGCGGATATTTTAAGCTACCACGTGATCCCGTCCTCGGCGATGTCGAGCGAGGAAGTGATGTCGAGAGAGGAATTAGAAACGCTGAGTGCTGGGAAAGTTTTGACGACAAGAGAAGTGCGAGAGGCGAACGTGTCGAAAGCGGACGTTTCGTGCGGCGGCGTGACGGTACACGTCGTCGACGAGGTGCTGACGCCGGTGTTTTCGGTACCGGCGGACATGCAGTCACCGCAGGATATTTTGGCGCTGAGCACGGATCCGACGAAACCATCTGGGTGGGCTCCGGAAGTTCTGAATGGGCGAGTTGCCATGCTCGGGTTTGTCGTGGCTTTGTATGGAGAGATTACCACCGGGCACGGCATCGCGCAACAGTTTGGCGAGAACTTTGGCGAGGTGTTGCACACGGCGTTCGTGTGGACGTTGGCGTCGTTTGCGCCGGCGTTGTCCAGTAACGAAGGGTACACGAGTAACCCGAAGACGATGAAAGATTCGAGAACGTGGAATTTTGTGTTTAAAGGGTCGCCGATTCCAGAGTTTGTGCAACCGGTGTTCACCGCGGAGGTCGAGGAGTTGAACGGAAGAGCGGCGATGGTCGGATGCACCGCGCTGTTCTTGGTCGAATTGTTTAAAGGCTCTGCTTTGTTTTAAAATTGACCGAAATTGATATACAATTATTATTAATGGCTACTACGTACGTGCGTTTTTGTATTTTTCTCTCTCTTCTTCTCTCTCTTTCTCGGCGTATATTTTATTACCCTGTGTCTTCAATGAAGACCCTTCGTTTTTTCGCCGGAATAACTTCTCCGCCAACGACTCTCTTCGATCCTTCTTTTATGTGGAACGCGTCGTCGTCGTCGCTAGAACTGTCGACTTTATAATTGGGCTTGGTTTTCGTTCTCGCACCGCGTTGATCAGGAACCGCGGTAAAATCTTCCGGACGGAATCGGCCACCGGCGCGACCGCCGCGCTTGGCCATGTTCCATTTGATAGCTTTCTTCAAATTTTTAAGCCGGAACCAAATGGACGGGAAAGACGCGTCGCGGAGGACAGGGGAGAAACGCGTGAAGCGGCCCCACGATTCGTGCAACCAGGAAGGAGATATGGCTAATTCTAACGCGAGCGTAGCTGTCGCTAGTGGAATCGCATCGTTTTCTGATGATCCGGGCTGCGTGGCCAGAGCGCGTATAGCGTTCGTTCGAGTATCGACGACGCTGTTACGACTCGGATCATCGTACGCGTCGTAGGCCATCTCGGGGAGATCGTTAAGAATGTCGAGGAATAAAGACTTTGCCGACTCTTTCGTGCACTTCAGTAACGATTTCTTATCCACCTTCGAGGCAATTAACTCGTGTTCTTCGGTAACGTCCCAAGCCGTGATTTCCTTCTCTTCTTCTTCCTCTTTTTCTTCCTTTCGTTCATCCTCCGCGCCTTCCTTCTTGGCACCAAAACGTTTTTCTAATTGCTGCCATAACTTCCCTTCGCGATACCCGCGCTTGTTCAACCCTGGAATGACGGTTTCTCTCACAGAATCTGCGTCGAGTACCATCCATTCCTTTTCAGAAACTCTGAGCGCGTCCGAGCCTCGCATCTTCGCCGTCGTCGGTGTCAAGCTTCGCTTGGCGTCTCCATCTTCTTCCTCGTCGTCTTCTTCCTCGTCGTCGTTGTAGTCCTCGTTACATCCCCAACCACCACCGGCGCCCGCGGCTTGTGCGATGATGATTGCGCTTGAGTCTTCTTTCTTCCCAAGCTCCTCGTCTTCGAGTACCCAAAACGCCGCGTTATTCCGGTCGCCGCCGATGGGTTCTAATCGAGTCACACCATTGTCTCTTTTCGACTTTTCCAACTGATTAAACCGCTTTTGCCATGCTAGACGAGAGTCTGGGTACTCGCCGGTCTTATCAAAATACTCGGTGATCTTTTTGTTTTCTTCTTCGTCGGTGGAAAACGTTTTGACTCGGGCAAAGTTACCGCCGCCGACGTTTTCGCCTTTGCGATACGCCGCCCAGCTTTTGCGATGTTCGTCCAGCATCTGGTTCTTTTTCTTCAGCTCTTCCGGTGCCTTGTTATCGATCTCATCTCGCGCGTCGGTGGTATCCAAAAGCAAATCCGCTAAGATCTTCAACGCGTCGATTTTGTCTTCGAGAGCTAACGAAGTCCAACCGTCCGCATCGAAGCGTTCGGCGAATCGCTTGAGTTTTTGCGACAAGAGAATCCTCGCCTCTTTCGATAACGATTTCGACTTTAACATTTCGTTCGTAAACATCGTACCTTTTTTTGCCGCTTCACCGAGTTGCGAGCCTTCCGCGACTCGCGTGAACGAAGTTGGCGTTATCATTTCGCAACTCGTTTTCGAGGTCTCGATTGCGTTCTTCTTCGCCACGCAAATCGGGCAAAACCACGTGTCCGGAAGCTTTTCGTTCTCATCCACAGGCGGATTGAGACAGCTTTTATGAAATTCGCGTGGACATCCGTCGCACAAGAGAACTTCACCTTTACCTCCTTCATGCATGTCCATACCGCAGGATTGGCAGCCTTCCTCCCAGACCGCGCGAGTGAGTTCGCGCTTGTTTAATTTATCGTCTTCTTCTCCGTCGACGTCCATGCGTTCCTTTTCTTCTTCTCCTTCTTCTTCGATTGCAATTTCCGCAACAAATTTGTCGCGCCCGACTTTCGTCGCTTTCGCAATCGCACCATCAATGGCAGAGGCAACCAATTTCTTGCCTTTTCCGGATTCAAGCGATAACGTCTTCTCCGTCGCCTCGGCGACTTTCTTACCTTCAATCTTGACTAAGCGCAACCACTCTTTGTCTTCGTTCGGTTCGTCTTTGGACGGGTTACCGGTCGACGTCGCTCGCGTATTAATCGCAGCAGAGATGGCGAAAATACCACTTTCTAACTTGGCGTCAAAGGAGGCAATATCTTTCAAAAAAATCTCGCCTTTCGCAGAAGCAATGTCGCCGCGTTTGCATCCTGGCTTGACGATTGGATCCCACGAGACATAACGTAACGCGTCTCGAATCAAAAATACACGCTCACTACTCTTATCCATATCACACATTTCACTCGCGACGATTCTTTGTTTCGTTCGTTCGGGTTCCGTATCGTTCTTTGCGTTCAAAGCTACGAAGGTTTCGACTTCGACGCCTCTTTCGGCCTCGACTTCAGATTGAACCACGAGCGCTGGAGGGGCTCGACACGCGTACTGATGAGGAGCCGCACGTAAACCGTGGTACGTATTCGTAATTCCCGCCTTGTTTTGAACGTCAAGAGTGAGATTTCTAAACGATTCCGGATCCGCTCGACATCGGCAAAACGCGTTGACAAAAGCGTCCGCGGCTTCCGGCGCGATGCACCCAAACGCTTGACGTTCGTACGAAGGTGCAGCGGAATGTTGCGCCGCGAGGGCTTCAAACGATCGGCTCAAAAGTTCGTCAAATAAGGCGAGTTGTTTCTTGAGTGGATTGTCATCTTCCGCCAGCATTTCCTTGATTTCTTCAATGGTTTTCTTGCTAGTAGAGCCACCTTCCTTGAGGACTTCGTTAATCGGGCCAGCGATTTTTGTCAACGCGTACGCTCCGTTGTCGTCGGTAGAATCTCTGACGTCGCGAATAATCGGGTTCAGCATGCCTATTATCAAACGCTTCGTACCTTCGTTCGGAACTTTTGCTTTTAAGGCGTCTACGAACACCTTGAACGATTTTGGCATAAACTTGTCCGCGGAACCTTTGCCCGGGAAGAGCACTTTTCGAAACCGTCTGGCAAACGTGAAGAGTTCCAACAAAAAGCCGACCGCGTGCTTGTCATCTTCGCCGAGGAACGAGTCCACTTTCGACTGTACTCTCGCTTCAACAGGAGCGATCGATTTTCCATCCTCTTCGTCTTCTTGCTTCGGAAAGCATCCGCCGAGCCATTGCGATTTCTCCTTCAGTTTGATCTTCTCCTCTTCCTCTTCTTGTTTCTTCTTTCTCTTTTCTTCTTCTTCTTTGACTTTCTCCAACATGCGCTGTTTGCGATCGTGCTCTTTTTGCTCCGCCTTACGATCACGCTCTTGTTCAAATTTCTTGGATCTCGCAATTTTACGAATTGCCGTGGATAATCCTATTCGTTCTTTGTTACTTTCGCGCTCGATGCGCACGGCGTCTTTAGGCGCGAGACGTTCCGCGTCCCACTCGTACTTTTTTTCGTCGTCGGCGATATCTTTCGCAAGTTTTGCGCGTTTCCCAGTTTCTACCACGTTTGAGACCACGTTTGCCGCCAACTTTGCACACGCGATATCACACGCGCGTTCCTCGGCATCGCGTTGATCTTCTTTGAATCGGGCGTCGTATTTCTCCGCGCTCGTGACGCGTTCTTTAGTGATTTTCCTTCGATACTCGGACGTTTCTAGATCAAAGACGAGCTGTCGAGTCTGTTTGAGATACTCGCGGTTCAAAATAGCTTTGTACTCATCGATACCGTATCGTTCTTGTAAAAACGGTAACGTTTCGCTCGATAACGTGTCGTAAATGTCTTTCGCGAATTTGGCTTGAAACGCGACGCGGACTTTGAAATCTTTCGTAGCGAAAGGGTCGACGAGGTGCGCCGCGATTTCCGGGTCGATAGATTTCGCGAATTGCGTCCAAGCCTTTGTGGGAGAATTCGATTCCGCGAGAATATTTTGACCCTCGGATATGACAAATCTGGCCTTGCCGACGTGCGCGACGAGCTTTCTCGTGACGGTCGGGACAGCCGGCGTCGGCTGTTCCTTCTTCTCTTCGGTTCTCTCCTCCAAAGGCGTTTCCGCCGACGACGGTACAACTACGACAGTTTCAGTCGCGGCAACAGCAGCTGCCTCTACCTTCTTCTCTTCATCTCCCCCTTCTATCGGCTCTTCGACTACAGACTCGATCAACTCATCCGACGCGCTTTCGTCGCGATTCACCAAACATCTAAACGACTGCGTATCGCCGTTTTCTTTCGTATACGTCCAAATCGCGGCGTACCCGTCGGCCCAAATCATCCCGTCCGCGTCTTTTAAAAACTTGGTCGATTTCTCGCTACCATTTTCGCCACGCGTACCGAGCGTCACGATGCGCAATCCTACCTCGTTCGTTTTGTGTTCCACCTTATCTATCTCGCACTCTTCTCTCTCCGCCACGCCGTTGACGATGCTTTCCATCGCTTTCTTTCGACTCATCAATTTCGTCGGCTTGGCCATCATCTGCGTCTTTGTTAAAGGCTTTTCCGCGGGCACTCTCGGCACTTTCGGTTTCTTCGGCACTTTTTCCGGTTTTGCCGGCTGCAACCCCAGCGCACGGCACACCTCTAATCGACTTCTATAAAACGCTTTATCTTTCGTGTTATCTTTCGCGACGAACCCGTCTTTCGGGTAAATCTTCAAATCCGGCTGTCCTTTACTCGCGCCGTGTTTTCGAAACGTCATGTATATGCTCCATCCCTCTAAACATTCCGGCGTTTCACCCCCGCTCGTTTTGATAAACCTCTCGAGCTCGGCTAACTGCTCTATCGGATCGTTCCGATCGAAAGTCTCCGCCGAACAAACCCTCCCGCCTTCCTCCGCCGCGCGAACGTCTCTCATCGTCGCTTCCTTATCGTCCGGAACTTCGACATCGTCCTCGTCAACCGCCGCGCCGTTCAAAACGCCGTCGCCAAAAGCTTCCAGTTTTCTCTTCTGCGCGGAATTTCTCGGTCTGTGCATGCGAGAGGGCGTCGTCGCGTCAACATCGCGAACGTGGAAATCTTCGTCCATCTCGTCTTCTTTTTCCTCTTGCGTTTCTTCTTCTTCTTCTTCCTCTTTCGTCTCTTCGACAGGAGGAGGAGGAGGCGTTTTCACAGACACATCTTTCTTCCTTTTCTTCAAAGACGACGGAGAAGAAGAAGGACTGCTGCTGCTCATTTTCGCGTTTCCTTTGTCTTCTTCTTCTTGTTTTCCTTTGTCTTCTTCTTCTCCGTTTTCCCGCGTCGTCGTCGTCTGAATCGTCTTCTCCGTCGCGTCGTTTTCCATCGCAATCTCGCGCTTCGGAATCACAAATCCGCCCATATTAAATCTTTTCTCGTCCGTATTATATATAATAGAAAAGAAAAAGAGATTATTATTATATCAAAACGCGAGAGATGTCGATGCAATCAATCCAAAGAACAACAAGGGAGAGAGAGAGAGAGAAGAACTTTCGCAACAACCGCGCGAATGAATGAAGTTCCTCTTTAGTATTAAGAGAGATATTATTTGTGATGCGATTCGAAGAAAAAAATTCAAAAAATCGCTTACGTTTGTTATTTAGGGTATTAAACCCTAATATTGAAGCGCAGAAGCAGAAGGAAAAAATTTTTGAAAAGTCCGTTACAATATTTATTCTTCACGTGACTTGGAGACTTTGACATCAAATACGATGGCGCATCAAAACGACACGCACGACCGAGGAGGGGGGGGACCCGGACGATCATCCGTGAAAACGTTCGCGATGGGCGACAAAGTGAAGCAGATGAAAGAGAAGGCGGGGAAAATGTCGGCGTTATCCTCCGCGTTCGTCGCGAAAACGGTGAAGAAGACGACGTCGACG
>Ga0255775_1004963_pt1 | contig 10277 bp, 8 predicted proteins | sample 011ome_26_FD_179973 | JGI IMG/M metagenome (GOLD analysis project Ga0255775, IMG submission 179973) | Coastal salt marsh microbial communities from the Groves Creek Marsh, Skidaway Island, Georgia - 011511BT metaG (version 2) | ecosystem: Environmental > Aquatic > Marine > Intertidal zone > Salt...
AAGAGGGTCTAACCAGCCCTCTTTTTTTACGTTTTATGCTTTTTTACGCCTTTTTGTGACCCAGTTTTTTCGTTTTATCATTGTTCTATTAGAGATATCTCTCGGCCACGCTCAGGGTGCTAGATCGGTGCGCTGGTAATGCTTGAAGATACCGTGCCAAGCATACCCGGACAGGTGGGTGTCAGAGCACTAGCGTCGCTGTTACAGCGCTATCGTTAGCGGGCTGGTGCTAAAGCGGTAACGGTGCCGGTCACGATTTGGCCTGTTCTTGCAGCATCTCCAAAAATGCCAGTGCGGCATTCGACAGGCTGCGCTTGGTGTGGTGAATAAAGCCCAACTCTCTTTCGATGCGGATTTGTTCGAATGGCATCACGTGCAGGCACCTGACCAATGTCTCTGGCAATACACTCCAGCCTAATCCGACTTCTACCATCGTGCTGATGGTTTCCAGGTAGTTGGTGGACATGGGTGTTTTGAGGGGGATCTCTTGTTCTTGAAATAGTTTCTGAATGATTTGTCCGGTGTAGGTGTTCATGCCGGGCAAGATAATTGGGTAATCCGCGAGGTCTTGCAGCGCGGGCTGTTGGAGCTGTGCCAGCGGGTGATCAGGAGCACAGATAAAGCGCAGTGGGTCGTTCCAGATGACTTGACTATTGATATTGTGATGGGTTTGAAGCGCAAGGGTGATGACCGCCACTTCCGAGTCACCATGCAACACTTTGTCATAGGCTTTTTCTGAGTCGGTGAACTCGATATCCAGGCTGACATTTGGGTATTTCTGGGCAAACTGCTTGAGCACCGGTGGCAGACGATGTAGGCCGAGATGGTGACTGATCGCCAATCGCAGTGTGCCGCTGGCTTCCCCGGACAAATCATTGATTGCCTGCAGAGCGTTTTCATATTCCTGCAGGATACGCCGGGCTCTGGGCAGCAGCGCCTGGCCGGCTTCGGTCAGCGACACCTGTCTGGCGATACGATCAAATAAGCGTTTGCCTATCTGCTGCTCGAGCAGCGCGATGCGTTTGCTGATGGCGGACTGGGTTAAATAGAGATGCTCGGCGGCATCCGAAAACGAACCCAGTTCGGCCACGGTGATAAAGGCTTTTAAATTGTGGTTATCCATCGCGTTTTTTTACCTTTAGGATTCCTTGCTGGAATGCATGATATGCGTAATATGAATTTATTTCATGATAATGCGACGCTAAACTGATCTCAACCATTAAATTTATGCCTGGGAGACTGTGATGGCTGGAAAAACACTTTATGACAAGCTGTGGGATAGCCACCTTGTTAAGCACAACAGCGATGGTTCGTCGCTTATCTATATCGATCGTCATGTTATCCATGAGGTGACTTCGCCGCAGGCCTTTGAGGGGCTACGCTTGGCCAACCGGGCGCCATGGCGCCTGGACACCAATATCGCCACACCTGACCACAATATTTCGACTGACAAGGCCGAGCGCGACGCCGGTGTCGCGGGCATGGTCGATGAGGTGTCGCGGATTCAGGTGCAAACGCTGGACGATAACTGTGATCTGTATGGCATCAAGGAATTCAAGATCAACGAGATGGGACAGGGTATTGTGCATGTGATGGGCCCCGAGCTTGGCGCAACGATGCCGGGTATGACGGTAGTCTGTGGTGATTCGCACACTGCGACCCATGGTGCCTTGGCCTGTCTGGCGCATGGCATTGGCACCTCTGAGGTTGAGCATGTACTGGCCACTCAGTGTCTGGTTGCCAAGAAAATGAAGAATATGCGCGTCACGGTAAATGGCACGCTGGGTGCTGGTGTGACCCCAAAAGATGTGGTGCTGGCGATTATTGGCGTGATTGGTACCGCGGGTGGCAATGGTCACGCCATTGAGTTCGCCGGATCTGTGTTCCGTGATATGTCGATTGAAGGCCGCATGACAGTTTGCAATATGGCGATTGAAGCCGGTGCCCGGGTTGGCATGGTGGCGGTGGATCAAAAGACCATCGATTACTGTGAAGGCCGTCAGTTTGTACCCAAAGGCGAGTTGTGGAATCAGGCGGTTGAATATTGGCATACGCTGCATTCGGATGCAGATGCACAGTTTGATACTGAGGTAGCGTTGCAGGCCGAGGACATTGCGCCGCAGGTGACCTGGGGCACATCTCCGGAGATGGTGGCGCCGGTGACGGCATTGGTGCCGACGCTTGAGCAACAGTCTAGTGAAGAGAAGCGCAAAGGCTTGGCCCGGGCATTGGAGTACATGGGGCTTGAGGGTGGTCAGGCGATTGAGTCGATTGCGATTGACCGGGTATTTATCGGTTCGTGCACTAATTCTCGGATCGAAGATATGCGTGCCGCGGCAGAAGTGGCCAAAGGCCGAAAAGTTGCTGCTTCTGTGAAGCAGGTTTTAATTGTACCGGGTTCACAGATGGTGAAGGCTCAGGCTGAAGCCGAGGGGCTGGACAAGATTTTTATTGAGGCGGGGATGGATTGGCGTGAACCGGGTTGCTCGATGTGTCTGGCGATGAACGCAGACAAATTGGGTGCTGGCGAGCACTGCGCCTCGACCTCCAACCGTAACTTTGAGGGGCGTCAGGGCACTGGCGGGCGCACGCATTTAATGAGCCCAGCGATGGCTGCGGCGGCCGCAGTGGCAGGGCATATTGTCGATGTCCGTTCATTTGTGGGAGGTGATCAATAATGAAAGCATTTACTCAACACCGTGGATTAGTCGGGCCGATGGATCGCGCCAATGTCGACACCGATATGATTATCCCCAAGCAGTTTTTAAAGTCGATCAAGCGCAGTGGCTTTGGCCCCAATCTGTTTGATGAACTGCGTTATCTGGATGAAGGGCAGCCCGGCGCCGATTGCAGTAACCGCCCGCTGAACCCTGACTTTCCGCTGAACTTTCCGCGCTACACAGGTGCATCGATTTTGCTGGCTCGCAAGAACTTTGGCTGTGGCTCAAGCCGTGAACACGCGCCCTGGGCGATTGAGGACTATGGCTTTAACGCGATTATTGCCCCCAGTTATGCCGATATCTTTTATAACAACTGTTTTAAAAACGGGTTGCTGCCGGTGATTCTCAGCGAAGAGCAGGTAGATATTCTGTTTGACGAGATGGATGCGCAAGAGGGCTATCAGCTATCTATCGATCTGCCTGCGCAGACTGTGACGACGGACTCGGGACATGTGTTTGCCTTTGAGCTGGATGAGTTCCGCAAGGATTGTCTGTTGCAGGGGCTTGATGAGATTGGTTTGACCATGCAGCATGCGGATGAAATTAAGGCCTATGAAGCGGCCCGTGAAGCGCAGCATCCATGGGTATTTGGAGCAATTAAATGAGCAAGAAAGTATTGGTATTGCCGGGCGACAATATTGGCCCGGAGATCGTTACTGAAGCGGTTAAAGTGCTGGAAAAGGTCAACCAGCAGTACAGTCTAGGCATTGAGCTGGATTATGCCCATTTGGGCGGTGCGGCACTGGATGCGGTGGGTGAGCCCTGTCCGCAGGAGACCTTGGACAAGGCGCGCGGCTCCGACGCGATCTTGCTGGGCGCGGTTGGCGGCCCGCAATGGGATAATGTCGAACGCCATCTGCGCCCAGAAAAGGGCCTGCTCACCATCCGCTCGGAGTTAGAGCTGTTTGGCAACCTGCGCCCGGCGATTATGTATCCGCAGTTGGCGCATGCCTCGTCACTCAAACCGGAGTTTGTTTCGGGTCTGGATATCTTGATTGTGCGCGAGCTCGTTGGTGGTATTTATTTTGGTGAGCCACGGGGCATTCGGACCCTCGAAAATGGTGAGCGCGAGGGTTACAACACCTATAAATACAGCGAGTCAGAGATTCGTCGAATCGGCAAGATGGCTTTTGAAGCAGCGATGGTGCGCGGCAAGCGCCTGTGTTCGGTGGACAAGTCAAATGTGCTAGAGGCGACCATTTTATGGCGCGAAGTAATCACCGAAATGGGCAAGGATTACCCCGAAGTCGAGCTCAGCCATATGTATGTGGATAATGCCGCGATGCAGCTTGTGATGAGGCCTAAGCAGTTTGATGTGGTGGTAACCGGAAATATGTTTGGCGACATATTGTCTGATACAGCGGCGATGTTGACCGGTTCGATCGGCATGTTGCCCTCGGCGTCGCTGGATAAGAACGGTGGCGGGATGTATGAACCCTGTCATGGCTCTGCGCCGGATATTGCCGGGCAGGACGTGGCCAACCCGTTGGCCACCATTTTGTCGGTGGCGATGATGCTACGTTATTCGCTTGATGCAGTTGACGCCGCCGATGCGATTGAGAAAGCAGTGAGTGATGTGCTGGATCAGGGGTTGCGAACCGGCGATATTTATACCGAGGGCATGACCCGAGTGGGTACCTGCGCGATGGGTGATGCGGTGGTCGCGGCGCTTTAGGTAGCCTATGAATAGTGAATAATTTCCATTAAACAAAGAGTTTCAAACATGAAAAAGACAGGATTTATTGGATGGCGTGGCATGGTTGGATCTGTGCTAATGGACAGAATGCGTGAAGAGAATGACTTCGCCCATGTCGAGCCAATCTTCTTTACCACCTCACAGGCAGGGCAGGCTGGTCCAGATGTGGGCGTAGAGACTCCACTGCTGAAGAGTGCATTTGATATTGAAGCGCTGCAGCAAATGGACATTATTGTCACCTGTCAGGGCGGCGATTACACCAAGCAAGTCTATCCGCAGTTGCGCAATGCGGGCTGGGATGGCTATTGGATTGATGCGGCATCGGCGCTGCGCATGCAGGATAGCTCGATTATTGTGCTCGATCCGGTAAATATGAGCGTGGTTAAAGACGGCCTAGCAAATGGCGTGAAGGACTTTATCGGCGGCAACTGCACCGTAAGCCTGATGCTGATGTCTCTGGGCGGGCTGTTTAATGCCAATTTGGTCGAGTGGGCCAGTTCGATGACCTACCAGGCCGCTTCCGGTGCAGGTGCCCAGAATATGCGTGAGCTGATCAGTCAGATGGGCGTAATTCAGGGATCGGTTGCTGAGTCGTTGACAAATCCATCGTCGGCCATTCTGGACATTGATCGCCAGGTCACTCAAACCCTGCGCAGCGATAGCTTTCCGGTGGATAATTGGGGGTATCCACTGGCCGGCAGTTTGCTACCGTATATTGATTCGCAGCTGGACAATGGTCAGAGCCGTGAAGAGTGGAAGAATCAGGCTGAGACCAACAAGATTCTCGGTCGCGAGAGCAATCCAATTCCTCTCGACGGCCTCTGTGTGCGAATTGGTGCGATGCGCTGTCACAGTCAGGCGTTGACGATCAAGTTGACCCAGGACGTGCCGCTTGACGAAATTGAAGCCATGCTCGCCGAGAGCAATCCATGGGCTAAAGTGATCCCTAATGACAAAGCGTCTTCGGTGGCGCATTTGACGCCAGCTGCCGTAACCGGCGGTCTGGATGTGCCCGTCGGTCGTCTGCGTAAAATGAATATGGGTGGGCAGTATCTGTCGGCCTTTACTGTGGGCGACCAGTTATTGTGGGGAGCCGCGGAGCCGCTGCGCCGGATGCTCAGAATTGTGATCGAACGGTAATTGCGGCGGGGCTTTTAAGCGTCAACCGGGCGATAATGTGCTAAAACTTAAGGGTTACCGGTTTTGGCACATATTGCAGGTTGGCAGCCAAACATTTACTGTTAACCTCGATTTAAAAAAGTTTATAAAGCCTCGATAGGAATCTGTTATGACAACCCGGAAGTGGCCAGCACTTTTTACGCGTTCTGCTGTGCGTTTTGCCCTGCATTCTGAAAGACGCGCCCTGAAACCCTGTTTTTTTCTTTTCCCTTTTTTACTCGTCTCCGCGTTGACGGCGGCACCCTCGGCCGTGGCGGTTGGGCTGGGAGAAATCAGTGTTAATTCTTCGCTCAATGAACCGCTGACAGCGGATATTCAAATCCTTAATTCCACGGCGCTTGAAGATGGACAAATTCTGGTGTCATTGGCCTCGGCTGAGGCCTTTGAGCGAGCTGGGATAAGCCGGGACTTCTTTCTGTCGCAACTACAGTTTTCGGTCAGCCGCGATGGCGTAGGTCAACGGGTTATCCGAGTTGTCACTCAAGAGCCAGTTGTTGAACCCTATCTGGACTTTCTGGTTCAGCTCCAGTGGCCTGAAGGGCGTGTGATGCGCGAGTATACGGTACTGCTGGATCTGCCGATCTACAGCGACGAACAATACAGTGTGCCGGTGGTGCCAGCGATCAGTGCTTCCAGCACATCAGCTCCAGCCAGCAACGCTAATGGTGCTAATACTTTCAGCTCAAATAGATCTTCCGTGGCAACTGAGCCTGTCTCCGGTGATCAGCACCAGGTGGTTGAGGGCGATACCTTGTGGAATGTTGCCACACGCCTGCGCCCCCAAGGCACGACAATTTTGCAGGCCATGGATTCACTGTATCAACAAAACCCGCGTGCGTTTGTTGATGGCGATGCCAATCGATTGATGAAGGGCTTTGTGTTGCGTCTGCCATCCCCGGCTGAGATCAGCCAGCAGAACGGCGAAAGGGTCGCTCAGCAGATCGGTTTGTTGCCGGCATCTGACGAGCTTTTTTTCAATCCGGAGGAGACAGTTTCAGAACCGGAAGTTATTTATAGCGATGATTATGCCGAGACAGAACTGCCTGGTCGGGGCGATGGTCGACTCGATCTGGTGGCGGGAGTTGACTCTGAATCGGATTCCGGCTCGGTTTCAAGTGCTGATAGTGGTATGGCTGATGAGGCCTCGGCGCCGAATGAGGGTATACGTATTCAGGAACTGTCGGCCGATCTGGCTGTAGCCCAAGATGAAGTGAGCAAGATGGAGCGTGAAAACGCTGAATTGCGAGATCGTTTAGCGTTGCTTGAGGCTCAGGTTGCGACCATGGCGGAGCTTGTCAATCAGTCGGCAGCAACCGCAAAGGTTGAAGCGTCTGAGCCGGAGCAGGGCGTTGTTGGGGCGCTACTGGCTGTGCCGGGCTATATCTGGGGCGGTTTGATTGCGGTGCTCGGTCTGTTACTGGTGCTGTTGCTACGTCAATCTTCGACGCGCAGCAAGAGCGATGACCTCGACTCCCTCCCGGTCCGTGGCTACGAGACCTATGATAATGAGGATGCTGTTGCCGCCACTTCGGCAGGGCGTCTGCATGATCTGGATGATCTCGAACTCGACCCGGATGATGATCTGTTTGATGAGAGCGACAGAGATATTTTCGAGGATCTCGATGAGCCGATGAGCGAAGAGGTTTTCGATATGATGGTAGAAGCCGTCGCAGAGGCTGAGGTGTATTTGTCACTTGGAAATACCGCGCAAGCTATCGAGGTACTCGAGGAGGCTCGCGCTGAGGATGCCGCAGATGCATCATCGCGCTTAAAGCTGATGGAGATTCTGTTTCGCGAGGGCCAAAAAGACCAATTGAGTGCGCTCTATGAAGAAATTTTAATCACCGGAGATAGCGCCGCGATTGAGATGGCCGGGATTATCGCCGGTCCTCAGGAAGAAGCAGTCAAAGCCCTCGATGACGCGGCCAATGAGCTTGACAGCCCTGAGCCAGAAGACAGCCCTGAGCCAGAAGACAGCCCTGAGCTGGCGGAGCGCTTTGAGCTAGAAGACAGCCTTGAGCCGACCGAAAGCCTTGAGCCGACCGAAAGCCTTGAGCCAACCAAAAGCCTAGAACCAGACGAAACCGATACGCTCGATGATGATCTCGATCTTGAAACTCTGGATCTCGATGATTTTGATATCGAGCTCGACGAAGAGGAACAGGAGCATCAGCACAGTGGTGAAGGCGATATTATTGAATTGCCAGGCAGTGATGATCTCAATGAGAGCTTGGCTGAGTTGGCTGCGGAAAGCGCGCTGGAAGCAGATGAGTTTGCCGGTGTTGATGATGTCGAGACCCTGGATGGAACCGACATTAAACTCGATCTTGCTAAGACCTATATCGAGATGGGTGATCCTCAGGGAGCCCGGGAAATTCTCGAGGAGCTGATTGGCGAGGCCGATGAGGGGGGTATTGCAAAGGCTCAGGCATTGCTGAATACACTTGAATAGCAGCGTGATCAGGTACGGGTGCAGGTATCGATGGTTTAGCATTATCAGGGTGCACTATCGGTTAACTCAAAGTGTATAATCTCATCCATGTCAGAACTAGATTGGGCTTATAGCCTGAATGCCAAGATTCCTACGGGCCAGAGCCTGCCCGCCGGAGTTAAACGTTATGCTGCCGTCGTCTCCTACGACGGCAGCGCTTTTTGTGGCTTTCAAAAACAGAAGCACAGTCCCTCAGTGCAGCAGGAGTTGGAGCGCGCGCTGAGTTCCGTGGCGAATACTGAGATTGTGGTCAGCTGCGCCGGCCGAACTGATACGGCAGTGCATGCCAGTTATCAGGTTGTCCATTTCGACACGTCGGTGTTTCGTACCGGGCGCAACTGGGTGAAGGGTGGCAACAGTCAGCTGCCAGATAGTATTGCACTGCTCTGGGCTGATGAGGTGACCGCCAGCTTTCATGCCCGTTTTAGCGCCACATCACGGACTTATCGATATGTTATCCACTCTGCTGGCGCACGGCCGGCGATCCTGTCTCAGGGAGTCAGTTGGGTGCGCTATCCGTTAAATGCGGCGGCTATGCAAGAGGCTTGTCAGTATTTGCTCGGTGAGCAGGATTTTTCGGCGTTTCGCGGTGCTGGCTGTCAGTCTTTATCCCCCAATCGCAATATCACTAGCGCCAGAGTGATTGAGGTCGGTCAGTTGCTGGTATTTGAAGTCACAGCCAATGCTTTTGTATTGCATATGGTACGCAATATTGTCGGGTCGTTACTGGAGATTGGTTTAGGTCGCCGTGATCCGAGCTGGATCGGACGCTTGATTGCCGGCCGTGATCGCACCAAGAGTGCCGCAACCGCGTCGCCAAAAGGCCTCTATCTGGTCGATGTAAGCTACCCATTGGAGCACAACATAGCCCGTTTACCCCGTGGCCCTTTATTTTTGGGTAACAGTATTTAAACTATATAAATCAGATAGTTGTTGGGTTTATTTAAAGTAATAAATTCACGTATTACAGGTGGAATTATGCCGGTTCAGGTAAAAATTTGTGGTATTACCACAGTAGAGCAGGCGCTGATGGTACAGCAAGCTGGTGCAGATCTTCTGGGCTTGGTGCTGTACGCAAAAAGCAGTCGCCATGTGACACTACAGCAGGCTATCGAGGTGCGCCGGGCGATCGCATCGGATGTCCTTTGCGTGGTTTTGCTGGTAAACGCCGACAAAGAGTTTGTCAAGCAGGTGATCAGTGAGGTCAAGCCTGATCTGTTGCAGTTTCACGGTGATGAGACTGCTGAGTTCTGCCAACAGTTTGAGTTTCCCTATATTCGCGCACTGCGCATGCATGATGATCTCGATATCGCCGCGCAGGCAAGGGCCTACAAGTCGGCTCACAGTCTACTTTTTGATGCTTGGCATCCGCAGCAGTACGGTGGGACTGGCGAGCGCTTTGATTGGCACCGGCTGCCCCTGGAACGCAGGTTTAATCTAATTCTGGCTGGCGGTTTGACGCCTGATAACGTCGCCGAAGCGGTGACGGCAGTGGCACCTGATATGGTTGATGTTAGCGGCGGGGTTGAATCGGCCCCGGGGATTAAAGATCCAGTCAAAGTACGTGACTTTATTGTTAACGCCAAAGCGGCGGGTTGAGTAAAAAATAACCCTAGGCGGTATTTAGATCCGCCGGTGTGTCGTGTTAAACTGCGACGCACTATTATGGGGCGGTCGCTGCCTGCTTTAGTGCCGTGGTAGGGATTGTTCCAAGCACGTCTTTAATAACCACAGTTTTGTTGATTTTTGCAAAGGGAAATAGATGAACTGGCTCAATCGTATTCGACCCAAAGGACCGACCGGCGCAGCCAGTGATCGGGCTAATTCTGTTCCCGAGGGTCTATGGAAGAAGTGCCCAAAGTGCGCCTCGCCACTCTATCGCCCTGAGCTGGAACGCAATCTCGATATCTGTCCCAAGTGCGAACACCATATGCGGATCGGTGCTCGCCGGCGGCTGGATATCTTTCTTGACGAGACTGGCCGCGCTGAAGTGGCGGCAGAGGTTGTACCTGTCGATCGGCTGAAGTTTCGCGATGTTAAAAAATACAAAGATCGCCTAACCGAGGCGCAGAAAGCGACTGGTGAGAAAGATGCGCTGGTGGCAATGAGTGGCACCTTAAAAGGCATTCCGGTGATTGCGGTGGCCTTTGAGTTTGCCTTTCATGGCGGCTCTATGGGCTATGCGGTAGGT
>Ga0255775_1004969_pt1 | contig 10269 bp, 7 predicted proteins | sample 011ome_26_FD_179973 | JGI IMG/M metagenome (GOLD analysis project Ga0255775, IMG submission 179973) | Coastal salt marsh microbial communities from the Groves Creek Marsh, Skidaway Island, Georgia - 011511BT metaG (version 2) | ecosystem: Environmental > Aquatic > Marine > Intertidal zone > Salt...
TGATAAACATCCACAGCGACACGTATTGATTGATCAGGTCCACGGCGATGACCGACTCGTTGCCTAGCGGGGGCGCAGGATACGACAGATCGCTTGCTTAGGTCAGTAAACCCAGACGCCTGCAGGCATGAGGATGTGCTACTGTCGAAAAAAATAATAGAGGTAGTGCAATGGATCTGTCATACGGTCGTGAGTACGACGCCTTCCGTGAGGAAGTGAAGTCGTTCATTCGTTCCCACAAGCACAAACAACCTAAACCGGGTGACGGTATTAAAAGCCAAGCCCTGCGTGACTGGCAAAGTCTTCTTATAGAGCACGGTTATCACAGTCGAACCATAGCCAGCGAATACGGTGGGTATGGTGCAGAGCCCGACATCATCAAGTCGCGCATCATTGCAGAGGAATTTGGCGCCGAGCGGGTGCATCGCGGTTTTAACGGGCAGGGCGTTACCATGCTCACGCCGGTCTTGCTTGAGATGGGTACTGAAGAGCAAAAAAAGGCGTTTGTTGAACCCACAATTAAGGCGGAGATGATCTGGTGTCAGGGTTACTCAGAACCCGGTGCTGGAAGTGATTTAGCGAGTCTTACGACCAGGGCAGAGCTCGATGGCGACGAGTGGGTTATCAATGGGCAAAAGATCTGGACCAGTACCGCACACCATGCGGACTGGATATTTTGTTTGGTGCGAACGGAACCCGACGCACCAAAGCACCTCGGTATCTCGTTCTTACTGTTCCGCATGGATACGCCAGGGATCGAAATTCGACCGTTGGTGGATATGACAGGCGACGCCAATTTTAACGAGGTCTTTTTCACTGACGTTCGTGTGCCGAAGCATCAAATTGTTGGGGAGCGCGGGCAGGGCTGGCAGGTGGCAAACGCGATCTTGGGTCACGAGCGAGGTTCTCTCGCCACGCCAGATGCTGCAATGAATCGCCTTAACGGCGTAAAACGCTTGATGCGAGAAGAGAGTGTCAACGGCGAAGCCATCATCGATAACCCGGTCTTTCGCGATCGACTCCTAAAGCTCGAGGGGCGCGTGCTCGCCATGCAATATAACGATATGCGCCTGCTGTCCGCCAAGATCAACAAGAATCAAGACGTGCGACTAGCCAGCATGATCGTGAAGCTCATCGGTACCGAATTGCGCCACGAAATTGAATGTCTTGGCATCGATGTTATGGGGGAGATCGGGCTCAGTTACGGTGATAACCCGCATGTACGAGGTCAAGGTTCATGGCAATACCAGTACATGTTTTACCTTGGGTTGATCATCGGTGGAGGAACCTCGCAAATACAGAAGAACATCATTAGCGAGCGCGGACTTGGCATGCCCAAAGAACCGAAGTTTCCCGCCGCTGGCGCGAAGTAAGAGGAGGGATTAACAAATGGAATTTGGGTTATCACAGGATCAAGTTCTCCTCGATGACAGTGTCAGAAAGTATCTATCATCTGAGGTGTCTATCGATGTCGTGAGAAGGATTGCGTCAGGCGAGCAATCGGACGCTGACATTTGGCGGGGTCTCGCGGACATGGGCTTGGCGGGCATCATCATTCCTGAAGCGCAGGGTGGTGCCGAGCTCGGCATGCTTGACGCGGTAGCACTTGCGGAGGCCTTGGGATACGCCGCCTGCCCAGGACCTTTCTTGAGTACGGCTGTTATGTCAGCGCATTTGCTTAATCAGGCTGGTGCGACAGATCCTCTCTCCGGTATGGCGAGCGGTGCTTACCGAGTAGGGATTGCTTTTAGCGACTTTGTTGGAAGCAGAAAAGGCGCGGTGTCGGTGTCGGACTCCAAGCTGGGCGGTCAGAGCCTGTATGCTCTGGATGCCGCAGCAGATGCCTATTTAGTCGCCCTGTCAGACGGGCGTGTTTTTATGGTGGAGAGCGAGCACGTCGAACGCAAGGCGCTTACTACGATTGATGCCACTCGTGGCGTTTGTGAACTTCGTTTTGATCAGACGCCCGCCTGCCTTGTAACGGACGACGCACGGTTGGTGCGCGATACGATCTACCGTGGACGCGCTGTTCAGGCGGCGGATACTCTCGGTGCGGCGCAATATATGCTCGATCAGGCCGTCGCCTATTCCCTAGATCGAAAGCAATTCAATCGAGCGATAGGCTCTTTCCAAGCTGTGAAGCATATGTGCGCCGAGATGGCCTCGCAGTTGGAGCCCTGTCGCGCCTTTGTTTGGTATGCCGGCCATGCGTTCGATGAGTCGACGGAAGATGCGGCTACTACAGCCTGTCATGCCAAGGCACACCTCTCAGAGGTTGGGCAGTTTGTCGCGAAAACGAGTACTGAAGTACACGGAGGTATGGGCTTTACTGATCTTGTTGGTTTGCATTACTGGTTCAAGCGGATTGGCTTTAACCGACAACTCTTGGGTTCGCCTGAGGCAGTTCGTCATGAAGTGGCCGTATTGCAAGGGCTCTGCGAGGCCTAGATAGTATTCTCATCTGAGAGCTTTTTGTTGATGCAAAAAGTTAATAGCCTAGAGGTAATCGAAATGTCCGGCGAAGTTAACTTGAAGAATAAAAACTGCCAGAACAGACGCAGGAACGAAAAGAACACGAAAACCCGGCTCAAGCTGATTGGCATCTCGATGCTTGCTGCGCTGGTATCGCAGCTTGCGGCTTGCGGAGATAGAGGCGAAGAGGCTGTTGGTACAGGCCTAAAAATAAAGCAGCTCACCGAGGGCCAGGTGACTGGAATTGCCTCGCCGTATGACGAATCGATCACGGTCTACCGTGGACTCCCTTACGCAGCCCCACCTGTTGATGACTTACGCTGGCGGGCACCCGCGGCGCCGGTTGCTTGGACAGGTATTAGATCGGCAGATACCTTCGCTGACAGTTGTCACCAACCCCGCCATTCCTCAAGTTTTGTCTGGCGTCGCGAGGATTTCTCTGTTTCGGAAGATTGTCTCTACCTCAACGTTTGGTCACCTGAGAGTGCGGGTAAAAAGCCCGTTATGGTGTGGTTTCACGGTGGCTCGCATGTCAGCGGGCAGGGTCATAGTTTAATTTTTGATGGCACCACGCTCGCTCAGCAGGACGTGGTGGTCGTAACGATCAACTACCGCTTGGGTCCGTTAGGTTTCTTAGCTCACCCTTGGCTATCTGATGAGGTCTCCACCGAAACTGGAGCGGGCACGTCTGGTAACTACGGGCTGATGGACAAAATTGCCGCACTTGCCTGGGTGCGCCGCAACATTGAGGCGCTCGGCGGTGATCCAAGTAACGTCACTATATTTGGTCAATCCGCGGGCTCTCAAAGCGTGTGCTCGCTGATGACCGCGCCGGCCGCGCAAGGACTGTTTCACAAAGCTATCGGCCAGTCTGCGGCCTGTGTAAACCCCCTAACCAAGGCAGATGCTAATGGCTACCAGCGCGGTCAAGCGCTAGTCGATGCTTTGGGCGCTTCCTCCATTGAAGCCCTTAGAGGTGCCGAGCCCGATGCGCTGCTGACCGCGATGACAGCATCGGATTGGGAGTCGGACAGCCGCATTGTTGTCGACGGCAATGTGCTGCCAAAGTGGCCCGACGAGGCCTTTGCGGCGCAAGAGCAAAGCAAAATACCGCTCATGCTGGGCTTTCTTGCTAATGAAGGGTACGAACTTTTTCCGGTAAATACCGCGTTAACGGAGTCTGAGCTACAAGGGTTTTTGGCTTATGTGGCGGGTGAGCGCGCCGATGAACTCGCGGCGCAGTACGATGCGGAAAACATGACTCCAGGCGAATTACGGCACGCGATCTCTACCGATTTGTTCATGGCTTACGGTATGAGACGGTGGGCGTCCTACCAAGCAGACAGCGGCTTGGATACGTTTTTCTATTTTATGGATCACGTGCCCCCGGCGTTTCATATTTACATGCCCGATCAGCCGTTCTTGGCACTTGAAAATGGGCCGCGAGGTGGGGGTGCATACCACTCTGGTGATTTGGCATACGTCTTTGGCACGCTTGATAAAGTGGGGTATGACTGGAACGACGCTGACCGTAGAGTCTCAGAGCAGTTAGTGCATCACTGGACCCAATTCGCCAAGACAGGGAACCCCAATGCGATGGGTACGTCAGAGTGGCCGGCATTCAACACCGAAGATCTTCACACACGAGTTATCAACGACGCGCCGACAACAGTGAATGGCGTTCGAAATTCCATCATTTCCATTTTCAATGATGCCCATTGAGGTTTTCGTTCTTGGTTTGATGCTACGTTCTTAGAGTAAATTATGGCGGCGCCTTGGCTTCACTGCTTCAGGCGACTGTGTTGAAACATGAGGCTGTCTTTATGAGAAAACTACTAGCTACAACATCGATCGCATTCACGCTTTTAGGCTGTGGTGTTTCAAGTGACTCGGAGACCACTAAAACAGCGGAGCTTGCTGTCGCAACTCCGGATCTGGTCTCCCTGACCTTACCCGTTATCAGTAACCAACTCGCCGAGGGCAAGCTTTCTTCGGTCGAACTCGTTCAAGCGTACCTCGATCGGATTGAGGCGATCGATCGAGCAGGTCCCACACTAAATGCGATTATATCGATCAACGACCAGGCTTTGACCCTAGCAAAAGAAAGTGATGCGAGACGCGAGTTGGGGCAGGCGTTCAGCCCGCTCGATGGTGTTCCTGTGTTACTTAAAGATAATATCGAGTCGAAGGACGAACTGGCGACAACAGCAGGCTCTACCGCTCTACTGGATAACCTGACGGGGCGTGATAGCCCATTGGTGGCTGCGTTACGAGATTCTGGCGCTATTATTCTAGGGAAAACCAACTTGAGCCAGTGGGCGAACTTCCGTTCCTCGCACTCGGTCTCTGGGTGGTCGTCTGTGGGCGGCTTGGTGAAGAATCCTCACGTGTTGGATCGACAAGCCTGTGGATCAAGCTCCGGGTCAGGGGCGGCTGCCGCTGCAAGTCTTGCAGCCGCAACGGTGGGCACTGAAACGAATGGGTCGATTATTTGCCCGTCTCAAGTGAACGGCGTGGTAGGCCTCAAGCCCACACACGGCCTTCTCTCTACAGATTTCATCGTGCCTATTTCGGCCACCCAAGACACGGCAGGACCAATAACTAAATCTGTTGGTGGCGCTGCACTTTTGCTCGATGGAATGACGAGATGGACGAATGCTTACTTCGAATCTCTCGACCCCTCTTTAGTCCAAGGCATGCGGATTGGCGTTTTGGATTTTGCTCGCAACGACAGCCCCAGACTGAACGCACAGTTCGACGCTGCAATCGCTCGAATGGAAGCCGCAGGAGCGGAGATAGTCAGGATTACAGATCATGAAACACCGCCGGAGTACTGGAAAGCGTCTCGTCTGGTATTGGAGTCAGAATTCAAAGCGTATCTGGACGCCTACCTTTCTGGGTCGCCTGCCGATATTCCCGTCCGGAGCCTTGCGAATGTAGTGGCTTTTAATGAAGAGAATGCGGCTGTCGAGCAGGCAATTTTCGGGCAAGACATCATGGAATCGTCATTAGAGGCACCGTCACTTGATAGTGACGAATACCGAGAAGCGTTAGCGTTGATTCGCTTAGTGACGCGCGAAAACGGGATCGACGCACTTCTTGAAAAGTACAATGTTCAGGTCCTTATGGGACCCAGTGGGCCTGTGTCGCCCAGAGCTGATGTGGTGAACGGTGATGTTTGGCCGGCTTGGGCGGGTGCGGGGTCGATGGCCGCGGTCAGTGGTTATCCGAATCTGACAGTTCCCGTGGGAACAATCGCCGGAGTGCCGGTGGGTGTCTCGTTCATGGGTGGCCGTGACCAAGATTCTTTGTTGCTGTCAGTTGGGTTGGCGTTTGAGCAGGCGGGGAGCGGGTCTCCACGTCCAGGCTTCAAGCTCACCGTTTCTGCGGGTGAAATGACGGCGCTGTAGCCGTTCTCCCTCATGCTCGATTCGCGACTCAAGGGGTTTTTGCCGGCGATATTGCTCTCCACCTTGCTAATGGGATCGAGCTTTCCGTCGGCCGCAGTCTTATTGGTCAGTGGCGCAGATGCGCTGTCTTTGGTGTCCATGCGATTCTTAATAGCATCGCTTGCAGCATGGGCTATGGTCGGGTTATTCCGCAACACCGGCGAACCTCTTGTGCCTTGGCGAGTCGCTGCGCTTATCGGTTTTTTTCAAACCTTTGGTGTGATGGCGCCTGTACACGTTGCGCTCGGCTCTGAAGCCCCGCCGGTCGTCGCAGCAATTGTTTTTAGCAATGTGCTCATGGTTGCGGGCTACGAAATGTTCATCGGGCGTCGGCAGGCAAGCAAAGCATTGGTGTTTGCTCTGGGGCTGGGGTTTCTGGGGCTGATTCTTGTGACTAATGTTCTGGCAATGGCGGTGAGTAAAGATGTTCAGACTAGTCACTCTGGTGTCTTGCTTAGTCTGGCGGCTGCACTATCCTGGACGTTTGCAACGCTCCTATCAAAGAAACAAGAGATTGCCGGAGGTTGGCGATTTAATGCGCAGCAAATGGTGTTAGGAACGGTGTTCTTGGGGGCCTTCACGCTAGCTTGGAACGGACCGACACTGTGGGTTCCACAGACGAGTGTTGATGTGTTTTGGCTTCTTTGGCTATCTATCCCTGCCAGCGTGGTCTCTTTTGGTCTTTGGTTTCGGGCACTGTCACAGCGCACAGCAACTGAGGCGAGCGCGTGGCTGGCGGCTGTGCCAGCATTTTCTGCCTTCATCGCATGGGTGGTGCTCGGTGCTGATTTCACACCGCTTCAGAGTACAGGCATGTTGCTCATCGCAATCGCTTTGTTTCTGCAATCGAAGACGCCTTCTCCGGCGTAGGCTAGCCTTGACTCCAATTGGCAAAGGTGTCCGGTCGCTTTTCTTGATAGCTTGCCTAAGCCGACGCCACGTATGGAATAGAGCGGGGCATGGCGCACTAATAAAGCGTAAGGCAGGAAAAAGCACTCACCCGATTAGCGATTAACCCCTAAAAAGTATCTGCTGCTGACCATTAGTTTAAAGAAAACATACCTGGTCCAATCAGCTCGATCTAACTACCTTAGCGCCAGAGCTCCATCTGCGTTACTTGCGGACATATTTTTGTTTTGCACTGGGGCACTACGAACGCTAACGTACATTTAGGTATGAACAGTAATAATGAAAGACGCACCTGAACGGCCTCACAACGATTAGGAGATCATCTCATGGCTTACGAATGTTTCGAGTTATCAGTATCCGAGGGCATTGCCCACATCCGGTTTAACCGTCCAGAGAAAGCCAATTCAATGATTCCCTCGTTCTGGACTGAGCTACCGGCAGCGGTTAATGAGCTGTCTCGCGATGCCGCATGTCGAGTCATCGTTCTTTCGGCAGAAGGCCGGCATTTTTCGTCTGGTATGGATATCTCTGTATTCACCGAGGGCGGGCTGGACGGTCCGGAATCGGGTAGCCGCTTTGTGCGCGCAGAGGCGTTTCGACATCACTGCATGACGCTACAAGATGCGTTTACTTGCTTAGAGGAAGCGCGTATGCCGGTACTCGTGGCGATTCAAGGTGCAGCCGTTGGCGGTGCCATGGACTTGATCACCGCTTGCGACTGTCGTTACGCCACGCGCGACGCGTTTTTCTCAGTACACGAGACAGCAATTGGTATGACGGCCGATGTGGGTACTTACCCTCGCTTGGTGAAGCTGATTCCCGAGGGCTGGGCGCGTCAAATGTCTTACACGGCAGAGCGGGTGAGCGCGGAAAAGGCCCGCGATATTGGTCTGGTAAACGAAGTTTATGATTCGGCTGAGGAGATGCTCGATGCGGTCATGACTATCGCGCGACAAATTGCAGCACACGCGCCCTTGGCCGTTTCTGGCGCTAAGCGCATGGTGAACTATGCGCGTGATCACAGTACGGCCGACGGGCTTGATTACATCGCCACATGGAATGCTTCTATGCTCGACGGCGAGGCGATCCGTAATACTTTCATGGCGCAAGCGAAGGGCGAAAAGCCGCAATATGAGGAGCTGTTGGCGGTCAAGAAGACAGCGGGCGAGTAACTGACGGCGGCTTCGGTCGGCTTTGTGCGAATTTCTTTTGTGTAACAAGCTCATTGAAGGGTGGTGGGGGTTCTTAATTTGTCGGGGCGTTCTTCCTTGAGGGCAGTCGCATCACCTTTCACGCGCTTCTCGGCGTTTACTTTAGTTGCGCTTTTCATCGCGGTTGTCACCGCGCTGGTCATCGCGATGGCTGTCGTCATCGTTCTGTTTGAGTTTCGTGCGCCACCTGAGCGCGATGCTACAGCCTGGCATGCCTATCTCACTGAGAACGAACTTCAGCATCCACTGGCGAAATATTGGTTTCGGCGTGCGGCACCCGATCCGCGTGTTCTGAGCGCCCTGAATCAGGGGCCGCTACCCGTGGGCGATGTTCTTAAATGGGAGGATCGATAGAGACTCATTGAGCCTCGGTATCTTGGTGGTGAGAACGGCTGGGCTAAGTTTGATGATGGCTCGGCTTATGTCGCGGTAAAGACGTTCTTTCCCGGCGCAACGGCTGAGATGATCGACTGGTGGTTCGAATGGGCTCAGCGTGAAGAGACGATCCGTTACAAAATTTGGTATCCGGGTGCGCAAGTAAGCGTATGAATTCCATACCTAGCGGGGCGTATCGTGTCGGTTTGACGGTCATCATAGTTAGGAGTTTTTGTTGGGCGCAGCGGACTATTTTCTGCGATGGGTGACGTGCTCATGTGTGCGATACTCTCGATGGAGACGCACCACGTTAAATGACGCTACCATCCGACGGGATGTACCTTACAACCACCTCTGAGCTATTTGATTTTGCATTAGCGCAGTCTCTATCCGGACCGCTGATGTGCAAATGAATAGACGCTGAACGACAAAATTACGAGTGATCATTCTAGAAGACATTACCCTTCGCCGAGGCCCTAAGCTGTTAATGCAGAATGCTTCGGCAACGTTGCAGCCCGGGCAGAAGCTTGCGCTGATTGGTGCTAATGGCACGGGTAAAACGAGTCTTTTCTCGATGCTCTTGGGAGTCCTTGCCCCGGATGGTGGCAGTATTCGTGGAATGTCCGGCTTGCGCATCGCACATATGGCACAGGAGCTTGAGGCTAGCCCTGAAACAGCGCTGAACTTTGTAATGGCGGGTGACGCCGCTGTGTTTGAGCGACTTCAGGGCATCGCCGAGGCGGAGGGTAACGAGGACTATGAGCGCGCTGCAACGCTCTATCAGGAGCTCGACGCACTTGATGGCTACGGCGCAGAGCGACGCGCAGAGCAACTCTTGCTTGGCTTGGGCTTTGATCGCCACGAACTTAACAATACCGTAACTGACTTTTCGGGTGGCTGGCGCGTGCGTCTGAACTTGGCGCGGGCGTTAATGACGCCCTCGGACGTGCTCCTGCTCGATGAGCCGACCAACCACTTAGATCTCGACACCATGCTGTGGCTTCAGTCCTGGCTCCTAAGGTACGAAGGCACCTTACTCATGATTTCGCATGACCGCGATTTTATTGATGCTATTTGTGACCGCACCTTGAGCTTGGAACGCCAGCAGCTAGTGACTTATCGCGGAGGTTACTCTGCGTTTGAGAAGCAGCGCGCGGAGCGCATGGCACAGCAGCAAGCGGAGTATGCGCGTCAGCAGCGAGAGATAGCGCACATCGAGGACTTTGTGCGCCGTTTTCGCGCAAAAGCGACCAAAGCAAAACAGGCGCAGAGTCGCTTAAAGGCGCTTGAGCGCATGGAGACGGTTGCACCAGCGCACGCTGACTCGCCGTTTTACTTCCAGTTTCCTGAGCCGGGAAAGACGAGTGATCCTCTACTCTCGGTTGATGAGCTGACGCTTGGTTACGGCAGTGACGTCATCTTAAGAGACGTGTCATTCTCTCTTCACCCGGGTGACCGGATCGGCTTGTTGGGTAAGAACGGCGCGGGAAAGTCGACGTTACTCAAGGGGCTCACGGGTGCTCTGCAAGGTCAGAGCGGTAGGCGAGTTACCGGAGCAAATTTGCGCATAGGCTACTTTGATCAACAGCAGCTAGATGTATTGGACTTAGACGCGAGTCCATTGTTGCACCTGCAACGTCTAAGCCCTGATGCGAGAGAGCAAAGTATCTTCGACTTTTTGGGCGGTTTTAATTTTAAAGGTGAACGCGCCAAGGAAATTATTCGTCCCTTTTCTGGTGGCGAGAAGGCACGCTTAGCGCTGGCTATGGTGGTTTGGCAGGATCCGAATGTACTTATTCTTGACGAGCCAACTAACCACCTCGACTTGGAGATGCGTCATGCCCTGGCAATGG
>Ga0255775_1004979_pt1 | contig 10256 bp, 11 predicted proteins | sample 011ome_26_FD_179973 | JGI IMG/M metagenome (GOLD analysis project Ga0255775, IMG submission 179973) | Coastal salt marsh microbial communities from the Groves Creek Marsh, Skidaway Island, Georgia - 011511BT metaG (version 2) | ecosystem: Environmental > Aquatic > Marine > Intertidal zone > Salt...
CTTGATGATTTAAAAAATATTACTCTTACTTTTAGCTTTAAAAATAACAGTGGTGAAGTAATTATAAAAGATATTGATTTCTTAGTTCAATAACTTCCATCCTTCTCTTTGGGATGAGATTCCTACAGCCCCATTTTTTTGAGCGTCTGCTAAATCTGACAAACTCAAACCTCCAAGTGCATACACAGGTATATCTGAATGATTAACAATTTCTTTAAACTTGCCCCACCCCATTCCCTCTCTTTCAGGATGACTGAGTGATTTTTTAATCTGTGACAATACAACAAAATCAAAACCAAGCTTATTAGCAAGTTTGAGTTCATCCAGACTATGGACTGATGCTCCATTAACAATGTTCTTGTCGAGCTTTTTGATCTTGTTTAAATCTGTTGATGTGTAGTGAATTCCATTATTGTTGATCAAATCTTTATGTCTAGAATTAATTAAAATTTTTGAAGTACACTTTTTCTTTAAAAATTCATAAAAATAATGAATTTTATCAATTGATAGTAACGGTTCTCTATATTGAATCCAGATATCTTTTGAATTAATTGTTTTTATTATAGTTTTTTCATCTTCAAAAAAATTTGTAATTAAATAATATGGTGGTAATGCAAGCGCTTTAAGAATATATATATTTTTTGGAAGTATTTTTTTTGGCCATGAATTAATATTTTCAACATTAATCCACCTATAATCATTAACTTCTTTTTTTTGAATTTCACCAGTCCATCGAGTGATTTTGAAGAAAGTAATCTTTATTACTCGATTATCTTGAAAAAATTCTCTTGTGATCCACTCGGAATATGAGAGAGGATTAATGTTTATTTCTTCAAATAATTCCCTTGATAAACATTGATCTAGTGATTCATTTCCCTCTACTTTACCTCCAGGAAACTCCCAATAACCAGGCCAAGGTTGAGAGGTTAATCTTTGAGAAATAAGAACTTCGTTTTTACTATTTATTAAAATTCCTGCAACAACTTTAGTTATTTTAGGTTCTATACTCTGCATTAATTTTTACATATTCATAAGATAGATCTGTTGTAAGGATTGTCGCCACCTCTTTTCCCCTTTTCAGATCAATGCTTAACTTAAATTCTTGGGATTTCATCGCATCGATGGCTTTCTTTTCAGAGTATTTTTTTGACAGCATCCCATTTTTAACCACAATGTTCTTATTAAGATATAGGTCAATAATAGAAACATCAAGATCGGTTAGTTGTGCATTGCCAATGGCTGACAAAATTCTGCCTAAGTTTGGATCTGAAGCAAAAAAAGCAGTCTTTACAAGCGGAGAGTTTGCAACCGCCTTACCAATAATCTTCGACTCACTCAAATTTTTTGCATTTTTTACTTCTATCTCAACAAACTTTGTGGCTCCCTCGCCATCTCGAACTATTTTTTCTGCTAAATCTTTTGCAATCTCAAGTACATTATTTCTTAACTTAATATACATCTTATCTTTTTTGGTTATTACTGGATTATCAGCATCATTCGATGTTGATATAACAAATGAATCATTTGTTGATGTATCGCCATCCACACTGATTAAATTAAATGATCTGTCAGCCACATACATAACCAAATCTTTAAGCAATGTTTTGGAAATTTTCGCATCAAGAAAAATAAACCCAAGCATAGTAGCCATATTTGGATGAATCATTCCTGACCCTTTCGCAATTCCTGTGCATGTAATCTCATTTTTTCCAAGATTAAATTTTTTACTTACAGCTTTTGGGACAGTGTCTGTTGTCATAATTGACTTTGCAGCGTCAATCCAATTTGATCCATATTTTATTTTTGTTAAATTGCTCTTAAAAGAGTCCTTAATTCTTTCAACAGGAAGATTCTGTAATATGACGCCTGTCGAGAATGGCAAAATTAAATTTGGATCCAATGAAAAATATTTGCCAAGCTCTGTATTTATTTTTTTAGCATCTTCAATTCCTTTTTGTCCTGTACCAGCATTAGCATTTCCAGAATTAATAATGAATAGCTGAGGGTCATTTGACTTTAAATTATCTTTTGCAAGTAAGACAGGAGCTGCACAAAATTTGTTTTTGGTAAAAACAGCCGCCGTTTTTGATTTTTTACCGAGCTCCACTATGACAATGTCATTTTTTATATTTTTTAATTTTATTTTTGCGCCAAAGGTTAAAAATCTGAATCCAGGTACATTGAGTATATTTTTCTTTTGTGGAGCTTTTAAATTTACTGTCATTTGATTCTCCAAACTGTACCATTTGCTGTATCCTCTAAAACGACACCCAGAGAATCAATTTCAGTTCTTAATTCATCAGCTTTTTGGTAATCCTTTTGCAATTTTGCCTGCGCCCTCTGTTGAATTAATTCTTCAATCTGATCATGATCAATCTTGCTTGATTTAGTGAAAAACTCTTCTTGAGGTATTGCCATCAAACCAAGAGCTTTTAACACGCTATATATTTCATTTGCTAAATCATTATTAGCCCCTTTATTGAGCTGATTTATAAGCTCAAATATTATTGAAATAGCCTTTGGAGAATTAAAATCATCATCTAAAGCATCTTTAATTTTACTTAAAGATGCTTTAGACCAATCCAGATCAACTTGAATACATTTGTATGGCCTAAGTGCTATATAAATTTTTTCAACTGCAACTTTTGCGTCATTAAGATTTTGATCTGAATAATTTAATGGACTTCTGTAATGAGACTTGTAAACAAAAAATCTTATGACCTCACCACTGTATTTTTTTAAAACATTTTTTAATGTAAAAAAGTTTCCCAAAGATTTAGACATTTTTTCATCATCAACATTAACAAAACCATTATGAATCCAGTAATTAGCCATTTTATGATCGTGACAAGATTCTGACTGCGCAATTTCATTTTCATGATGAGGAAAAATTAAATCCTGGCCACCGCCATGTATATCAAAACTTTCTCCAAGAATATCACTACTCATTGCTGAGCATTCAATGTGCCAACCAGGCCGTCCCTTGCCCCAAGGAGATTCCCAGGATGGTTCATTTTCTTTTGATAGCTTCCATAAAACAAAATCACCAAAGCTCTTTTTATTATCATCAATTTTTACTCTTGAACCAGCATCAAGATCATCAACATTTTTTTTTGATAATTTTCCATAATCTTTAAATTTTGCAATTTCAAAAAAAACATCTCCATTTTTTCCAACATACGCAAAGCTCCTGTCTACAAGTGTACTAATCATTTTTATCATAGAGGGAATCGCATCAGTAGCTTTTGGTTGAAATGTTGGAGGAATTACGTTTAGAGCTTTCGAATCCTCATGCATTGAGTCAATATATTTATCTGTCAATTCGTTATATTTGCAGCCTTGTTCATTCGACTTGTTTATTATCTTGTCATCAATATCAGTAATATTTCTAACATATTGAACATCAAAACCAGAATTTAAAAACCATCTGTAAATTAAATCAAAAACAATTAGGACTCTTGCATGACCCACATGGCAATCATCATACACAGTCATACCGCATACGTACATCTTCACATGATTATCGGTGATTGGCTTGAAATTTTCTTTTTTACTAGTAAAGGTGTTAAAAATTCTAATCATAAATAGTATGAAACAAGCTTATTTGGTAAAATAATAGTATGTTTTTTGGGATTATAGTATGTCGAAACGTTTTTTAATAGCAGTTCTCTTTTCTGTATTCACTTTTTCACATTATTCTTTTGCTGATATTTCAAAATTAAATAAACTGATAGAGGATAAAGATTACGTAGAAGCAAAAAAAATAGTTCAGCGGCTTCTTGATTCTGATAAAGAAAATCCACAATTACTTTTTATGGACGGAGTGTTACTGTCTGAATTAGGTGAAATTGATGAAGCCATTAATGTATTTGTTTCATTAACAAAATCTCATCCTGCATTACCTGAGCCTTATAATAATTTAGCAGTCTTATATGCGCAGAATGGTAATTTTGATTTAGCAAAAATAGCATTAGAGAAATCTATTAAAACTCATCCAAGTTATGCGACAGCTCATGTAAACCTAGGGGATTTGTATACGCGTATGGCAAGTGAATCCTACAATCAAGCACTTCAAATTGATAAATCTAATAAAAATGCAAAAACAAAACTTTCATTAATAAAAAAATTGTTTAACTTTCAACCCATCAATAAAAATATTGTTCTTACCGAAAATACTGAACAAAAAACTCAATCATTTAATGAAATTAATAATAAAGAAGAAATTATCAATGAAAAGATTTTTGTAATGATTGATAACTGGAAAAATGCTTGGATGAGTCAAAACTTTGATCAATATATAGGATTTTACTCAGATAATTTTAAAAATAATAAAGGGATGGATTTGGAAAAATGGAAGCAATTTAGAAAACCGAGAGTTATTAATAAACCTTCCATTAATATAAAGTTAGAAAATATAGAAATTTCAAAAAATAAAAATTTATATAGCGTTTCTTTCATCCAAATTTACCAATCTGGCGATATTGATTCAACTACTAAAAAAACACTTTTAATTGAATTAATTGATGATCAATTAAAAATAGTCAATGAAATTTCTTAAAAACCTTCTCTTTACTACTTTTTTATTTAGTCACGCCGTTGCTTATGGTAATAATTATCAAGCTGATAATATTGAAAATCTTTTAATCAAATCGTTATATGAAATATCTGAGGGTGAGCTGAGTGATGCATTAATCACAATTGATGAAATAATCAAACAAAAACCAAACTTCAAATTAGCTCACCTTATTAGAGGAGATATATATCAGGCCTATGCCCATGGAATTTCAGATTTTGGATCATCAAGCAACATTTCAAAAGAAAAAATTGACGATTTAAAGGATGAAGCAAAAAAAAGAATCGAAAGTCATTTGCATAATGGTACTGATATCATTAAATCTCCTCGAATAACTCTCGCTCAAAGCATAAATAACTTAATTTATGTTGATACTAGCAAGTCTAGATTGTATTTATTTGAAATCAAAAACCATACTTTAATAAAAATCTTTGACGAATATGCCTCCATTGGAAAAAATGGATCAGGTAAAAACTTAGAAGGAGACAAAAAAACACCATTAGGAGTTTATACTCTTGGGGGGAAAATAACTCAACCCTTAAGTGATTTTTATGGTGACGGTGCTTTTCCAATTGATTACCCCAATGTGTACGATAAGCTATTAAACAAAACAGGGCATGGCATCTGGATTCATGGAACACCAAAAGATACATACAGCCGGGCTCCAAAGTCAAGTGATGGTTGTATTGTTATTTCAAATGAAAATTTGAATATCTTAGAAAGCATTCTTAAAGATAAAAATACAAAAGTTATTGTATCTAAGTTATCTTATGATCAATACTTCGCCACCGAAAATAAAATAGATAATCACAATACTTTCATGAGTTATTTTGAATCATGGATCAACAATTGGACATTACAGAATTACTCAGCATATATAGCGTTTTATGATAGCAATGCAAGATATAACTCAAAAACATTTGACATATGGTCCTCAAAAAAGAAAACAGTATTTGAAAATACCAATGATATTCAAATTGCCATTGATAATCTGACGATTATTGATTACCCTGAGGAAGAAGATTATGTGAAGTATGTTGAGTTTACTCAAACATACAATAGCGATCTATTAAAACAGACATCGCAAAAAAAACAAATATGGAGAAAATTTAATAATGAATGGAAAATTATCAGTGAATCAACTCATTAAATTTATACTAGTTTGTACTATTTCAACATTTTCAATTCTTGCACAAGCTGAGCAAGTATTTTTAATCAAAACTTCTAAAGGCGATATCGTCATTGAAACATATGCAGATAAGGCACCGATCACTGTAAAAAACTTTGAATCTTATGTAGATTCAGGTTTCTTTAATGGGACAATTTTTCATAGAGTAATCGATGGGTTTATGATTCAAGGTGGTGGCTTCGACAAAGATATGAATCAAAAAGATACAAATGATCCAATCAAAAACGAAGCAGCCAATGGTTTGAAAAATTTAAAATATACCATCGCTATGGCTCGAACAAGTATTCCTGACTCAGCCACATCACAGTTCTTTATTAACGTAGCTGATAATTCATTCTTAGATTACCCAGGACAGGATGGCTTTGGTTACTGTGTGTTTGGTAAAGTAATTGAAGGTATGGAAGTAGTAGACCAGATTGCGAAAGTGCCCACAGGAAATCATCCATCGGGTCACCAAGATGTTCCAAAAGAATCAATTATTATTGATGAAGGATCAAAAAATTAATATTACTGATAGTGCTGTATTCATATCAGATTTGCATCTTACTGATAATGAACCTAATAATATATTTCTAAAATTTCTTGAACACAGTTCAGTTTTAACAAATAACCTCTTTATTTTAGGTGATCTATTCGATTACTGGGTCGGTGATGATTCCAGGATGTATTCAAATGAAATTAGCGCTTTAAGGAAGCTCGGCGAACAAAAAAATATATATTTCATTCATGGCAATAGAGATTTTTTAATCGGCAAAAACTTTTTTAGAGAAAATCAAATAAAAGTTCTTGATGATGAAACTCAAATTATTCTTGGTCATCATCAAGTTTTACTTATGCATGGTGACACTCTTTGCAGTGATGATTCAGATTATCAAGCTTTTCGTAAAGAAGTGAGATCAAAAAAGTGGCAAGAAAATTTTTTAGCTAAAAAATTAGATGAAAGAATAAAGATTGCTATTGACCTTAGGGAACAAAGTAAAAAATTAAATCTTAACAAGCCAGAAAATATTATTGATGTAAATGAAAAAACAGTAAACTCAGTAATTGAGAAGAATCTTCCAATTGAGATATTAATTCACGGGCATACACATCGCCAGAATACCCATCGATATAAAGCATTTACAAGATTTGTTTTAGGTGATTGGAAAGAAAATCAAGGAAATTATTTAATATGGAAAGAAGCTGAGGGTTTTGAGTTTAAAACATTTAGTTAATTTCTAATGCTCTGTACTTTTTTGCCACCTTATCAAGTGAGCCATTTATGAATTTGAAACTTTCCTGACCACCAAAACTCTTTGTGATCTCCAATGCTTCATTAATTGAAACCTTAAAAGGTATATCCACTCTTGTTTTTAATTCATAGTAGGCAACTATTAGAATTGATAACTCAATTGGATTTAGCTCTTCCTTTTTTTTATCCATGAAATTATTTAAATCTTCAATAATTTCATGGTAGCTTTCTTTGATTCCATCAATTAATGTGTAATAAAATTCCTCGTCACATCTGCAATAATCGGGGTCCTCTAAAATATCTTTTTTTATATCGTCATAATCAAATGTGTTCATGATTCCCCGATAAATAGATTTCATTAACAGTTCCCTTGATTTTCTTCTGCTGTTGATTTTTTTCATTATGTAAATACTATCTAATTGAGTTTAAAGTATCTAGTGTTTCAATCAAGCCATTCACCACTTCAATACCTTTTGTGCCTGTCCTTTGGATAGTCTCATCATCGTTATTTGTGGTTAAGACTGCATTCATAATAGGAATATCATATTGCAATTGAACATTCATGATTCCCATCGCAGATTGATCTGATACAACTTCAAAATGATAAGTTTCACCCCTGATTACTGCACCAATTGCAATCAACGCATGAAATTTTTTTGATTTGCAGCATCTTGATAAAAGAAGTGGTAATTCCAAGGCACCAGGCACATAGAACTTATCTATATTATTTTGCTGTAAACCAAACTTTAGGAGTTCGTCAGCAATAGAATTCTCTAAAACTGAAACATGTTCATAATTAAATTTTGAAATGCAGAGTGCTACTTTTAAATTACTAAAATCCATATTTATACTACCTAGTAGAAAATAACTAAAGCTTTATCGAGCGTGTTGTATATTGCAAGAACCAATGGGATACCGACCACCATCCAAGCAATAGGTAAGATGATTTTTTGCAATCCAACATTGCTGGATTGTGCGTTTACGGACCTTGAATTTGATGTTGTCATGACCCTTCTTTCTTTGTCTAGCTCAGATTTATTCATAAAATATTTTTTATTAACTGGTTTCACAAGCAGGTTTGAAATTAAACCGATGACTAATAAACCAGCCAGTATATACATGCTTAGATTATAGGCTTGAGAAGGATCGACACCTTGTTCAATTTGATACTCTCTGAGGTAAAAAACTAACATTGGACCAAGGATACCTGCTGTAGCCCATGCAGTGAGTAAGCGGCCATGAATGGCACCCACATGCTGCGTTCCAAAAATATCTGCTAAGTAAGCAGGTATGGTAGCAAAACCACCACCATACATTGTTAAAATAATACAAAACATTAGTGCAAATAATGGGATATTTCCTGTGGTTCCAGCCCAGGGTGAACTGACATACATTAGAAAACCCAAAGCAAAAAATATGAAATAGGTATTCTTTCGTCCCAAATAATCAGATGATGAGGCCCAGAATATTCTCCCAAGAATATTGGATAAAGATAATAGTGCAACGAAACCAGCCGCAATTGCAACAATCTGGCCTTGGTCAAATACATTAACTGCCACTTCTTGGAACATTGGTGAGGCTACTCCCAACACACCAATACCAGCAGAAACATTTAGACAAAGCACAACCCATAAAAGCCAAAATTGGTTTGTTTTGTGGGCATTCTTTACATGAACATGGTCGTTGGTAATTAATTTATTTGTTTTTTCTTTTGGAACCCAACCTGATGGTTTCCACCCGTCTGCAGGGACTCTATAACCAAACGCCCCTAAAAGCATAGCAATCAAATACACAGTTCCCATAATGAGAAAGGTTTGCCAGACTCCTCCATCAACTGATGAGAAATGATTCATCAAATATTCTGCAGAAGGGCTGCCTATCATTGCTCCACCACCAAAACCCATAATGGCCATGCCTGTTGCCAATCCTCTTCTGTCAGGAAACCACTTAATTAAAGTTGAAACAGGAGAAATGTAACCTAGGCCCAGTCCGATACCACCAATAACACCTGTTCCTAACCAAATAATCCATAACTGATGCGTGTAAACACCTAAGGAGGTAACAATTAATCCTCCACCCCATGTCAAAGCAGCAGCAACTCCTGCTTTCCTAGGTCCTGCCTTCTCTAGCCAGTGTCCAAAAATTGCTGCAGATGCCCCAAGAAAAACAATGGCCAAAGAAAACGTCCATCCCAAATCACTCATTTTCCAGTCACAGGATGTTATAAAAATTCTCTCAAAGAAAGTAATATTGTCCGCGCATTGTTGGCCCACGACCTCTGTAAGTCTTTTCCAGAAAACACTGAAGCCATAAATCATACCAATCGATAAATGAATTAAAAGGGCTGCTGGTGGGACTAACCATCTATTAAAATTACTATCGGCAATAATATTTTCTTTATTAAGGTAATTAAACATTTAAGCATCCGTATTAAAATTAATAACTAAACCATAATGAAAAATCCAAGAAAAATCAAAGCCTATTTTCTTATTTTGTGGCTTTTAATTAGTTTACAATTACGGTAAACATATATTTCTTTTAAAATAATGAAAAAGCCAAATATATTAATTGTTGAGGATGAAGAATCTATACTGGAGATGATAGCTTTAAATCTTCATCATAATAATTTTCAACCTTTGAGAGCAATTAATGCTGAGATTGCTGAAAGTTTTTTAAAAAAAAATGGAGTTGATCTCATTTTGCTAGATTGGATGCTCCCTGGTATGGATGGTATTGATTTTCTCAGACGGATTCGAACAAACTCTGACACCAAAAATATACCTGTAATGATGCTCACAGCTAAAAATGAAGAAGAAAATAAAATTGAAGGTTTTGATGTTGGCGCTGATGACTACTTAGCAAAACCATTTAGTCAAAAAGAGTTAATCGCCAGAATAAAGGCCATACTCAGGAGAAAGAATCCAGAATCTATTGCTGAACAAATTAAACATGGAAATCTTCAAGTTAATCCTAATAGTCATGAAGTATTTTATCAATCTAAATTTATAAAACTTGGACCTACAGAATTTAAATTATTATATCTGTTATGTGTTAATAAAAATCGTGTCCTCTCTCGAGAAATCATTGTAGATAAGATTTGGAATAACGAATCTGAAATTGATGCACGAACAATCGATGTACATGTTAAAAGATTAAGATCCACATTAAAATCGCATGGTATTGAAAATAGTATTGAAACCATCAGGGGTGCTGGTTACAAGTTATCGGATGAAATAAATTTTGAATAAGATACTCATGAAAGT
>Ga0255775_1004990_pt1 | contig 10238 bp, 10 predicted proteins | sample 011ome_26_FD_179973 | JGI IMG/M metagenome (GOLD analysis project Ga0255775, IMG submission 179973) | Coastal salt marsh microbial communities from the Groves Creek Marsh, Skidaway Island, Georgia - 011511BT metaG (version 2) | ecosystem: Environmental > Aquatic > Marine > Intertidal zone > Salt...
GGCTGGAGCAATGAGGTAGTACGCCGTTAATCCATAGGTAAACGCGGGGATCGAAACATCAACAATTTCTGCGCCCGCACTCGCAAGCACCTCGAACGCTCGATCGACTGATGCAACGACTTCTGCATCAGCTCCAGCCGGTAGGTCAACAATTCGGCCGATACGCATTCCGTCAACACCTCGAGTGAGCGATTCACTCAGCGACGGAAACGCCTGCGGGATCGACGTCGAATCACCGGGATCATGTCCCGCGATGCTTTCAAGTAACAATGCCGCATCAGCGACGTCATGTGTAAACGGCCCAATTTGATCAAGGCTCGATGCAAAGGCAATCAGGCCCAGGCGACTCACTGCCCCATAGGTGGGCTTGACCCCCACCAGGCCGCAAAGTGCCGCTGGCTGGCGAATCGATCCACCGGTATCAGACCCAAGTGACATCGCCGCGAATCCGGCGGCAACTGCAGCTGCTGATCCGCCTGACGACCCACCGGGCACCCGACTCGTGTCAAGAGGGTTACGCGTCGGACCAAATGCGGAGTTCTCGGTGCTTGAGCCCATTGCGAATTCATCAAGGTTTGTCTTGCCAACAAACACCGCTCCCGAGTTCGCCAGTCGAGACACGACCGTCGCGTCGTATGGCGGCCGCCAACCGTCAAGAATCTTGGAGGAACAGGTGGTCGGTATGCCTCGGGTACAGAGATTGTCCTTCAGTGCAATTGGAACTCCAGCCAGAGGACCGACTACTTCGCCAGCAACGATCCGATCATCAATCTGCTGCGCTGCTTGCAGGGCCTCCTCGCGGAGTACGAGGTTAAAGGCATGTACTTCTGCCTCGCGTTCATCGATGCGAGCAAGGTGCTCTGTGAGAACGTCAACAGCAGACGATGCCCCTGATGAGACAGATTCAGCTATCGACCGCGCGCTCTGAAACCCGCTCACAGTTCAAGCCCCAGGATCGGTGGGACACCAAATCGGCCATCAGATGCATCTGGGGCGGCCGCAAGCACCTCATCGTGGTCAAGGGTCTCGAGCGGTACATCGTCGCGCATCACATTCACGAGTTCATACGGCTGGGTCATCGGCTCAACATCTTCGAGATTGAGCGCATCGATATCGGCGAAATGCGCCAACATTCCGGCGAGGCGAGTCGTTGCCTCGTCGAGTTCTTCGCTCGTCAATTCGAGCCGCGCGAGTTTCGCCACCCGCTCAACCGCTCGTCGATCTAATTGTTCCGACACACTCTTGAGGCTACCGGTCGTCATTCTCTGAGGTCTGTTGAACATCGAGTTCTTCGAGAGTTGTGCGAGACGAGGACGTCAGTAGCAGGAACACACCACCCCCGAAAATCGCAGCGATCGCGACCCATTGATTCCAGCGGAGACCCCCAAGTACCGATGCGTCATCAATGCGGAGCCCTTCGATCCAGAGACGACCAAGCCCGTAACCAGCGACATACAGGGCGAAGAGCCTCGAGCCAACGAGCCGAGGTGACCCGCTGAGACGCATAAGGCACATACTGAGCCCAAGGGTCCACAGGCTCTCGTAGAGAAAGGTCGGGTGGAAGGTCGTGCCAGACTCGAAAGAAGCAGGCAGGTGAGCATCATCAATCTGCAAGGCCCACGGCAATGACGTCGGCCGCCCAAACAGTTCTTGATTGAACCAATTTCCCCATCGGCCGACAGATTGAGCGAGCGGAATTGCTGGAGCGGCTGCATGCAACGTATCGGCCGTAGATATTCCAAACGAGCGTGCGCGAAGGACGCCGACAACAGTGCCGAGGAGCACTCCTCCAGGAATACCTAACCCTCCATGCCACACCTTTGGTATCTCACTCAGGTTGTCCGCGAAGCGATCCCACTCGGTAACAACGTGGTACAAACGAGCGCCGACCAAACCCGCACCAACCCCCCAGATACCAATCGATGGAGCGGCTTCGGCGGTACCGGGCCGGAGTTGGTCGATACCAATACCGAGTCGACGGACTGCCAAAATCACACCGATGGCGATCAGCAATCCGTAGGCACGAAGTTCGAGCGGTCCGAGCGACAGGCTCGACCACGGAGGTGAGGGGATTGCTGCGAGAGTGCTCACCGGTCGCAGGTCAGTCAGTCAGTTGCGAGAGGAATGCAAGTGAACGCTCGACGATCAGTTCTTTGTCATAGTCCTGTGTTGCAACGTGAAACGACTTCGTTAACCACACATGATCGACTGGCCCACCGTAGGTTGACGCAAGATGTGCGCTATCGGCCGGATCTACCACATGGTCCTGTTCTGAGGTGAAGAGCAGTAACGGAGCGGTGAGGTCTCCCCAGTTTTCACAGCGAGGACGAACCCCTTCGAAGAACATTGATCGAAGCGGCACGAGGGGTGTGCCTTCGTAAGCAGTCTCGATGACATCAGGGTCGGCGATGTCTGAGCCAATGCCGGGGAGAATCGTCATTCCGTCCTCGATGAGTTCCTCAACCATTTCAACCTCTTCGGGAGACCTCATTCGTGCAACCGGGTTCACACAGATGAGACCTGCTGCCGGACGAGCACCGCCGACAGCAAGGGTCAACAGTCCACCCATCGACAGTCCCGCTACCACCACCCGTTCGCATCGTGCTGCGAGGGCATCAAATGACTGCAGCGCTGCGCCAAACCAGTCGTCCCAACCGGTGGTCATCATGTCTTCGACGGTTGTGCCATGTCCTGGCAATCGGGGCATCTCGACATCAAATCCGTGTGCTACCGAAGCCTCAGCGAGGATTCTCACCGATGACGGGTTGCCGGTGAATCCATGCAGAACAAGCACCCCGGTTGTCGACCCTGCGGTGTGAGAGAGCGGCTCCGCGCCCGGGAGAATTGCTGGAGATGAATTGTTGCTGTCGGCCATCGTTACATTCTGCCTGACATGAAGCGATGAGAAACCCCTCGGCACTCTGCGTAACCTCATACCCGTGGATCGCAAACCACCGCATCTTCACCGCAGAAGGGTCGATCGTTCCTCGTTTGCTGCGCTCGCTCCCCTTGCGGTGGTGCTGCCGTTTTCATTGATTTCGCTGCGACTCATCTGGATTCCGGTGAGTGCCATACTCAATCTCATCGGCATCAACCTGTCCTTTTGGGTGGTTCCAATCGCATGGACGCTGGGGGCATGTTGTCTGTTTCTTCGGTTCGCTCAGACTCTGGTTCTTAGCCCCGCTCTCGGCGCCAGATCACTCACCTCCGAGGAACACGATGTTGCTCAACCGATTTGGGAACAGGTCAGTGCGGCTGCAGGAATTGACCCAAATAGGTTTGTGTTACGGGTGATCGATGCCGACGAACTCAATGCCTTCGCATGCGGCGGACACATGGTGGTTACCACGTCATTCTCCCTGCGGAACCTCAATCAACGCGAGCTCGCCGGTGTCTTCGCTCACGAATTATCCCACCACCTGGGCCTCCATACGATTTCTCTCACACTGATCCATTGGTACTCCCTGCCAATCATCGCTCTCGCTCGCATTGGCTTCGCATTGAAGAACATTGCCCGTGCGGCAACCGAAACATTTGTCGCACACTCATCTGCACTCACCGCAGTCGGTACGGTCATCGCCGGTGTGCTTACCGGCGTGTCGTGGGTGTTTCTCAGCGTCCTGTACGCCAGCGATGCAGTGGGAAATCTCGTGGGACATCGCTCAGAGTTCGACGCAGATCAGCGAAGTGTTCAATTGGGCTACGGAAATGAGCTCGTTGCCGCACTCAACCGCGTCATCACCTTCGGTGGCGGCCAACGCAGCATTGGCTGGCGCCAACGCTTGCGGGCATCGCATCCACCTGCGCGCACGCGAGTTGCGCGCATCGAAGCCGCTCTTCGTCACCCATCAGGGATCTGATTGAACTCGCCTCAACCGGTAGCGATATCGGCAAACATTCCGCTCGTGACCGCTAGGAGGTCATCGGGACCGATTGCGACATCGAGCCCGCGGCGACCTCCGCTGACGAAAACCTCGTCATACAACAGTGCGGTCTCATCGATCACCGTTACCAGCGAACGTCGCTGAGCGATTGGCGAAATACCACCGACGAGATAGCCGGTGGCTCGTTGAGCACGCTCTGGTGGGCACATCTCGACGCGCTTCACCCCCACTGCATTCGCAAACGCCTTTAACGACAGTTGCCCGCTGACCGGAACGATCGCGCACATCTCGTCTTCTCCTGCGATGACGATGAGCGTTTTGAATACCTGATCTGGATCGAGTCCAAGTTCGTTTGCCGCTTCAATACCGAAATTTGTGTTTGCGGGATCATGGTCGTACTCGCAAAGACGAAAAGAAATCTTGTATTCGGTCAGTAACTGCACTGCTGGGGTCATTGTCCACGACTCCTCACACCAGCACGATACGGTCGAGGGTTGTGAGAATGTCTATCGAACCACCAACTGACGCCTCGGCTTACGACTTCTCGCACCGCATCCGCGTGCGTTTTGCCGAAACCGATGCGATGGGAATCGTCCACCACAGTCGCTATCTGCCCTACCTCGAGGAAGCTCGAGTCGAGTACCTGCGCCACATCGGCCATCCGTACAACGAAATTCGGGCTGAAGGTGTCGACATGGCTGTCCTTGAAGCAGGGGTTCAATATCGGCAACCGTTGAGATTTGATGATGTTGTTGACGTACATGTCGCAATGGGACCAGTCACCCGAGCAACCTTTCAGATGGTGTACCTGCTGACCGTAGAGGGCGCGATTCACTCAACCGGTATCACTGTGCACGGTGCCGTCACCCCCGAGGGTCGGCCAACCCGGCTACCTGCTTGGCTGCGCAGTTTTTCAAACGACGCTTCTGGCGCGTAGCGTCTGGGTGTGCGTTCACCTAAAGACTTCTTCCGCCCCCTCGCCGTCGGCGCTCCAGAACCCGTCCGCGAGATTCCATTTCGGCCGAGCCGAATGCTGCACTTCTTCCCTCCGAATAACGAGAAGATGCGCAGCAAAGTGCCATCACTTGTCGGCAAGGTTGATGTCCTTGTCGCCAACTTAGAAGACGGTGTTCCGATGGCAGAAAAAGACGCTGCCCGTGCCGGTCTTGTCGATGTTGCGAAGAACGTTGATTTTGGAACAACCCAGTTGTGGACCCGAGTCAACAGTCTCGACTCACCTTGGTGCCTTGCCGACATTCGTGCCGCTGTGCTCGAAGCAGGGCACGCAGTTGACGTCATCATCCTTCCGAAGGTCGAGGGTGCCGAGGACATCCACTATGCCGATCGGCTCATTGCACAACTCGAGGCAGAGGCTGGTCTCACTCGACCAATCCTGCTTCACGCCATTCTTGAGACCGCCCGCGGTGTAGCGAATGTCGAGGAAATCTGCTTGGCATCACCTCGTATGCAAGGACTTTCGCTCGGGCCAGCTGACCTCGCCGCCAACCGGCGAATGAAAACCACCCGAGTCGGTGGTGGACACCCCGATTACCTCGTTCGGTCAGATCCTGACCCGGAAAACCCTGAGGCAGAGCGGTCTACCTTCCAGCAAGACCTGTGGCACTACACCATCGCTCGCATGGTCGATGCCTGTGTAATGGCAGGCATCCTGCCGTACTACGGCCCATTCGGTGATATCCGTGATACCACTGCATGCGCAGACCAGTTCCGCAATGCCTACCTTCTCGGATGTGTCGGAGCCTGGAGTCTGCACCCCGACCAAATAGCAGTAGCGAAAGAGGTCTTCTCTCCATCCGCCGATCAGGTTGCCCACGCCCGCCGAGTCATTGAGGCAATGGGCGACGGAACAGGAGCCATCATGCTCGACGGCAAAATGGAAGACGATGCATCGGTGAAGCAGTGCCAAGTGGTTGTACGTCTCGCCGAGCAACTCGCTGCGAGCGATCCGGAGCTAGCCGCTCTGTACGAGTTGGGAGCCTGACATGACCTCACTTCGACCACGTCGATCTGTGCTCTACATGCCAGCCGCAAACGAACGCGCCCTCGAAAAAGCAAAGACCATTCCAGCTGACGCGATCATTTTCGATTTAGAAGACGCCGTGGCACCTGATGCCAAAGACGCCGCCCGGGTCAACGCTGTAGCAGCTGCATCTTCTGGGGAATACGGCAATCGCGAATTGACAATTCGTTGTAACGGTCTCGATACCCCCTGGGGAGCAGCCGACCTTGCTGCGGCAGCAACATCGGGTGCAGCCGCCGTCGTCATTCCTAAAGTGACCTCAACTAATCATTTGAACGACGTCGATGCACAGCTTCGTTCAGCAGGTGCCCCAGAAGAAATGACGATTTGGGCAATGGTTGAGACTCCCACTGCAATTTTTGATGTTCGATCGATCGCAGCTCACCCGCGCGTCAATGTGCTCGTCATGGGAACGAATGACCTGGTGAAAGAACTTCGCGCCGAGCAGCAGGCCGATCGTGCACCGCTGCTCCCCCACCTCGCGGCGGCTCTACTTGGTGCACGCGAGGCCGACAAAGTAATTCTCGACGGGGTCTACAACGACGTGAAAAATGCTGAAGGGTTCCTTGCCGAAGCAGAACAAGGACGAGCCTTCGGATTTGACGGCAAAACGCTTATCCACCCCACCCAGGTTGAACCGGCAAATGATGTGTGGGCTCCATCAGAGGCCGACATCGACTACTCCAAGCGGGTGATCGAAGCATTCGATGAAGCAGTGAGCGAAGGTCGTGGGGTGATCACAGTCGATGGACGCATGATCGAAAACCTGCATGTCGATAACGCACGTCGTGTTCTCGCCACAGCCGAAGCCATCGCTGAACTCAATAGCTAGCTACGAGTTGTCGCCGGAAAGGCGCCGCCCAATCTCAACAATTCGCTCAGTCGAGTTATTTGCGTCATCGCCCTGCTCCTCAAGCAGCATCGACCGGTCCTTCGCTGCTTCACGCTCAGCGCGTTCAGTGTCAGCGCGCTCAATCGCGGCCTCGGTGCCATGCTCACTAATGAACTCAGCCCACTCAACCAGCGCTCCAACCATTTCATCCTCGGGAACAACCGCGACATTGCGTCCCTTCACGAACAAATGGCCACGCTTGTTGCCCGCTGCAATCCCAAGGTCAGCCTCACGGGCCTCGCCTGGACCGTTCACCACACAACCCATCACTGCTACCTGAAGCGGAAGTTGACGCTCACCAAAGGCCTCCATCGCCTTCTGTGCAACCTCAATCACGTCAACTTCAGCTCGGCCACAAGATGGGCACGCAATGAGATCAACATTCTTTCGCTCACGAAGCCCAAGCGCCTCAAGCAATTGACGACCGGCCCGCGCCTCTTCAACGGGGTCAGCGGTCAACGAGTACCTGATGGTGTCGCCAATCCCCTCCAACAGCAAGGTTGAGATACCGGCAGTTGCTTTCACCAAGCCGGCGGGGGGCGGGCCAGCCTCGGTGACCCCAAGGTGCAGCGGGTGATCCGTCACCTCGGCGAGCTGGCGATACGCCTCAACCATGAGTGGAACGCTCGAGGCCTTCACCGAAATTTTCACGAGGTCAAAATCGACCTCAGCGAAGTAATCCAGTTCACGCTGCGCCGACTCGACCATCGCCTCTGGTGTTGCTCCGCCGTACTTCTCATACAGGTCCGGGTCAAGTGACCCAGCGTTCACCCCAATGCGGATTGGGACTCCACGGTCTCGACATTCTGCTGCCACCGCCTTGATGTGTTCAGGTCGGCGGATATTTCCAGGGTTCAAGCGGAGACCGTGCACACCCGCCTCCAACGCGGCTAGTGCCATCTTGTATTGATGGTGGATATCAGCGATGACCGGAATTGGTGACCGCGGAACAATCTGTGCCAATCCAACCGCAGCTTCAGACTCATTACAGGTGCATCGAACAATGTCACATCCCGCTGCCGCAAGCGCATAGATCTGCTGAAGGGTCCCCTCGACATCAGCCGTTTTCGTGACCGTCATCGATTGAACCGTGATCGGCGAGTCACCGCCGACGGGCACACCACCAACGTTGATCACTCGAGTCTTACGGCGCTCCCCTGACCATCCTGTGACTTCCATCGAATTCTCCTCAGCGAATCGGGTTAACGATGTCGAGATATAAACCCGACATAAACATGAATGCCAGCATTGCCACCACCGCCATCGTCAAAGGAACAAGACGAGCAACATCAGCGTGATACCGAGAGCGAGTTCGACCTTCACGAACACGCTCGTAGGTTGCAATCGCCGCATGCCCACCATCGAGCGGCAACAGTGGGAAAAGGTTGAAAACCCCGACGAACACATTGAGGTAGGCCAACAACTCGATAACTCCGGCAAACCCACCGGATTGCCCGACATCGTCACTCACCGCTGTGATTCCAACCAATGTCGTCGGCCTCGTCATTGGGTCAGCATCATCACCGGTGAGATGTGCAACAACATTCGCGGGATTCAGAACGGTGACCACACCTTTCACCGACATCCACATCTGATCTCCCATCGCGGTAACCGAGTGCCACGGCGCCGCCCACCACGCTCGTTGCTCCATCGACACTGGCATCACAGTCGACACTCCAAGGAACGCAGAGGACCCATCTCCTCCAACCAATGCGTTCGAACCCAGAGTCGCTGCAACCGTTGATCTCACTCCGTTACGTTCAAGATCAATATTGACGGTTGAACCGGGCTCGAACGACCTGACGACATCACCTAGTGCGCCATCTACGACAACACGATCATCGATGCTGAAAATGACGTCCCCTGGCTCGACAACACCTGCCGCTGGCATGTCTTCGCCGACTGACATCACTTCAGCTCCTGGCAACACGACAGCCTCACCACGGGTTGCAAACACTGCCGATAACAAGACCAACGCCAACAAGAAATGCGTGAGCGACCCGGCTGTGATGACCAGCATTCGCTTTGGATACGACTGCGACCGGTATGTCTCTTGTTCGTCAGCCTCATCGACGTCATCCATCATGTTCATGCCAACAATTCGGACAAAGGCACCAAGGGGCAACGCGCGAACACCAAATTCAGTTGAACGCCGATGCACACTCCACACTCGAGGTCCGAAACCCACAAAGAATTGGGTGACTTTCATACCACTCCATCGAGCGGTTGAATAATGCCCTAATTCGTGCAACACAATGGAGAGCAACAAGCCGACCGCAAAGACGAACCACCAAATGTTCGCAAGCGCTATCGCAACGAATATCCCGATGAGAACGAGCAAGCCGACAACACCGGTGCCCTTCTCGTCAGGGTTCCGCTCACCAACCGCACCACCGGCAACGACCTCGGAGACGAACCGCGACGAGGCGGTCGGCGCCGGCCATGTGGAAGGCGAAGATGATTCTTGTTTCACGTTGTCAGCCACGATTCCTCTTACGAAATCATGCCACTGATCACACGCTCCGCGTCCTCACGAGCGCAACGATCGGCATCAATGACTTCTTCAACCGACGTCGGCATAGCAATCGTCGAACGGTCGAGAACGGCGGCCGAGACATCGTGGATCTGGTGCCATGTGATCCGACGCGACATGAACGCATCCACCGCTACCTCATTTGCTGCAGAGATCACCGCTGGGGCTGTTCCGCCAGAGCGCCCCGCCTGGTACGCAAGGTCCAGACATCGAAACGCACGTCGATCTGGTGGCTCAAAGTCGAGTTGTGAGAGTTGAGTCCAGTCGATTTTGCCAAATGGCGTCCTTAAGCGCTCTGGCCAACCGAGGGCATACCCAATTGGAAGGCGCATATCTGGCATCGATAACTGGGCAATGGTTGAACCATCGGTGAACTCCACCATTGAATGCACCACCGACTGCGGGTGGACCACCACGTCGATCTCATCGAACTCAGTCCCGAATAGTTCGTGGGCCTCAATGACCTCAAGACCCTTATTCATGAGAGTTGAAGAATCAATGGTGATTTTCGGTCCCATCGACCAGGTTGGATGCCGAAGCGCTTCGTCAACACTCACTTGCTCGAGATCCGCAAATGAGCGACCTCGGAACGGACCGCCACTCGCAGTCAGCACGAGACGAGCCACCTCGCGATTGGTGTCCACTGATGATCGAAGACATTGATGCAGTGCGCAATGCTCTGAATCAACTGGAATGAGTTCAGCTCCCTCAACGTGGCGCAATGGCTGCACGACAGGTCCTGCCGCTATGAGGCTTTCCTTATTGGCAAGCCCGAGTCGCCGCCCATTCTTTAATGTCGCCATCGTGACCGGTAGCCCAGCGAATCCGACGACGCCGTTAATGACGACATCAGCAATCCCGCACATCTCGGTGGCATCTGCTACGACC
>Ga0255775_1005021_pt1 | contig 10207 bp, 4 predicted proteins | sample 011ome_26_FD_179973 | JGI IMG/M metagenome (GOLD analysis project Ga0255775, IMG submission 179973) | Coastal salt marsh microbial communities from the Groves Creek Marsh, Skidaway Island, Georgia - 011511BT metaG (version 2) | ecosystem: Environmental > Aquatic > Marine > Intertidal zone > Salt...
ATTCTTTACCAATACCGGTGACCCCTGTACTGTTGAGCTGAGGGGTGGTGCTACTACTGGCCTGGAAGCTGAGAAGTCTGACACCATCACAGCTGGTATCGTCCTGACACCGGAAGCGCTGAACATGCGTTTTGCTGTTGACTACTTCAACATTGAAATAGAAGATGCTATCACCCCGGCCAATACTGGTCTGGTGCTGGACGGCTGTTTCGAAGGAATCCTGTCTTACTGTCAGCAGATCACTGGTACGCCGTTTGATGCCAATGACCTGACTCAGGGTTTCCAGACAATTGATGCGGTCACTCCTACAGCTCGTAACTTCCGCGCTTATGAAGCTTCCGGTTTTGATGTCTCTGCTGACTGGATGGGACAGTTTGACTTCGGTACCATTTCATCTCGTTTGATTGGTACCCGTATGCTTGAGCAGCTGATCCAGCCGACTGAGAATGATCCATCACTGATCCGGAACATTGCCGGTACTGTAGGCCAGACCAACGGCTTCCTGGCCGACTGGTCATCTGCACCAGGCTGGTCCGTTCAGTGGATCAATACCTACATCAATGGTCCGTTCACGCTGACTGCATCTGCCCGATTCATCAAGTCTGGTCAGCTGTATGCAGACCGTATCGGTCCTGAAGATGCTGGTTATTCACCTTCCAACCCGCAGAGTATTGAAACCAACCGTACGCCTAACTATGTCAACTGGAACCTGAATGCGGCTTACAGCTTCACTCTGGCTGATATGGAGATGCAGGTATTTGGTAACGTCAACAACCTGTTCGACAAGACGCCCCCGATCCTGGGTACCGGTACTGGTGGTAACGCCAGCCCGGTCTACTTTGATCCGATTGGTCGTTCTTTCCGCATAGGTCTGCGTGCCGAGTTCTAAGCTTCGGTTAGCAGAGTAGTAAACAAAAGGCCGCATTCGTAAGAATGCGGCCTTTTTTTTGTGTGATAAGAGTATAAAAAAAATAGAAGCGGCTGGTTTGCAGAACAAGTGTCTGAATATGCCTCGTGTTTGTAACCTGTATGGACTCAGGTTTTCAGTAGTGGTTTGAAAGAAGCTATTTGAAAATGGTCTGCATCTGGTTGGCCTCAATATTCCGAAGCGTTTTTTCTTCGCCAGAAGGCCACACGATTCTGAGTGTATCAACAGATTCATTGGCCCCCAGGCCAAAATAGGCATCAGCAGGGTTGCTGGAAATGTAATTATTGCCGGCATAGACTTCACGCATCTGGGTCATTTGTCCTGCTGTGAGATAGATTCTGGCACCGACACTTTCTGAATTACTGTCTTCTCCACCAAGACGAACATGGAGAAAGCTATTGTCATTGCCGCCGTCATTTCGGTACAGGCTCGGGGCTTGCTGATTATTGGCAATGAACAGGTCCACGTCGCCATCGAGGTCATAATCAAAACAGGCAATGCCACGTCCCTGCCCACGGTCCTGGAATCCCAGTTCTTCCTCGCCATTACGAAACGTACCATCTCCGTTATTGAGAAAAATGCGCGAGCCATCAGTCAGAAACTGACTGTTGTTGTTGAATGCACCGGTGACATAGCCGTTGACGTGGAAAATATCCAAAAAGCCATCATTATCGAGATCGGCAAAACAACTGCCCCAACCCCAACCGCCTAGTCGTACACCACTGTTATCTGTTACATCAGAAAAATTTCCTTCGCCATCATTCAGGTATAGACGGTTGCCGGTTGCCCCTGTGCTTGCACCGGGAACGGCATCCGATGGGATGCCATTGGGATCAAAAATGCTGGAAATGAACCAGTCGATATCGCCGTCGTTATCAAGGTCTCCTACGGCCGCACCCATGCCGTTGTCATCAGTTACCATATTGTTATCGGTGATAATCGAAAAAGTACCATCCTGGTTGTTCAGGTATATCTGGCTGGTGTTGAAATCCGCAGCTACAAGAAGATCAAGCCAGCCATCATTGTTGATATCGGAGAAATGAGGGGTGTAATCGGCCATAAGGCCATCGGGGATTCCCGCCTGGGTACTGACATCGGTAAAGACTCCGGATCCATCATTGCTAAAAAGGTATTTCTGTTGGGAACTGGTGTTCCAGTGGGCGATATAGACATCCAGATCACCATCCCGGTCATAGTCGGCAAAGGCGGCACTGTAGGCATTTCGGATATCGGCCAGGCCGGAAGCAGTAGTGACATCTCTGAAGCTACCATCCTGGTTATTCAGCAGTAAAAGTGGGGGAGTACCGTTGACTCCGCCAAGAAAGAGGTCAGGCCAGCCGTCTCCGTCAATGTCTGCCGCCGTTGCTCCGGTATCCTTGCGCCCATCGAAGGCAACCCCTGCAGCTTCTGCGATATCCTCGAAGGTACCATCGCCAAGGTTTCGATAAAGCAGGTTGGGTCGATGGCTTCCTCCGGTAACATACATATCCACCCAGCCATCCTGATCGAAATCTGCAGCAGCGACGCCGGCACCCTGCAGGATGCGCTCATAACTGGGGTCAGTTTTATCAATATCCGACGCCAGGTAACCATGGACATGGTTGATGCCTGCGGCCTGTGTCACGTCAGTAAATTGCCAGGGCAGGAGTACAGAACTGGATGCCAGTTCAAATGATTCGTTGTTGGCACTGTCATGACGAACCACCTCGACGGTATAGCTTCCTGCATCAAGCTCTGTGCTTAGTATTTCCTCACCATCAATCAGGTCCGATTTATCCATGATGAGACCATCCCGTCCCTTGCCATCCCTGAGAATGAGTTCCGCATCGAGTTCTGATCTCAGTGCCAATGTTAGTGCGCTTTGGCTGGATAGGGTGAATGAATAATAGCGTGCTGCCAAACCATCATCTGAATACCGGGTCGAGAGGCAGGATGCATCCCAGCTGTCTTCAACAGACAGCGGAAGTGCCAGGAGTTCACGGCACGTATCGTCAATCACCGTGAGTGAAGCACTGCCGGTGTCGATGGAGCCTTCTGCATCACGGGCCTCGAAGTAAAACCGGTAGTCGCCAGCCTCAAGATTGCGTAATCGCAGGAGCCGTGCATTCATGATCCTGATCAGGGGAGCAGAGAGCGCAGGAGTGATGTCGTCAGTGAGCAGGAATCCGGAAGGATACTGAAACACATAACGGCCGCCGGGCATATCTGCCCAGAAATAGTAGTCTGCTGTGTTACCAATAAATGATGCTGGATACAGGTCCAGCCTGATTTCAGCTGTATCGCCAGCATAGAGTTCAGCTGCAGACAGCCCGTTAACACGCACAGCGGCTAGGGCTGGCGGGCTGTCGGGGTCAAGCGGATCAGAACCTATTCTGAACTCTTCAAGATTGCGTAATCCGTCCCTGTCATTGTCTTCGCGATCCAGAAGGCTGGATTCCAGGAAGGACAGCAAGTCGTTGGTGCTGACAGGGTCGCCAATGATGCTGGTAATCGTATTATCGATATCACCAATATCATCACAGGTATTGGGTGCGCTGCCATTGATAATCAGTCCGTTTTCCCGGTTTCCTGAAGTATCCAGGGAAACAGCCTCTACGCGAAAGCGATACCGCTGCCTATCCACGCTAAAAAGGATATTGATATCGCAGGTTTCAATGACTTCAATGTCATCTTCTATACACAGCAGGACAGCAGCGGAGTCTGGATCATCGGCACGAACGGAGTCTGGCAGCTGGTTGTGGATCGATGGGATATAGCCGTCACGATGAAACAGAAGTATCCGTTTCTTGCTGGTATTACTGAATGTATGGAAGGCATCTGCATTGCAGATAGCCTCCAGTTGTAGCAACTCCGACTGGGTAAGGGCAGTCGTGTCTGCAACGCCGACATGAAAGACTGCCACAGCGAATAATCCAATAACAGGGCTGAGCAGGGTTGACCTACGGATGGGGCCGGATATTTTTTCGCAGCTGGTAAGTAAAGACATGAAGGGGATTCGCAGGCCACTCTAATTATTATGCAGTTATAGTAGTCGTAAAATACATGCCTTGGCTATGGGAAGTTGTGCAGTACCCGCAATGTGCGTGGTTGTGGGACAAAACAGGGGGGCTGACGGGCACGATACCGGGAAATCTTGCGGCAGTCCTCGTGATTGCTCGCGCCCCGGGATTTGTTGTACAATGGCCGGCTCCTTCGCGACAAATTCAAGGTAGTCTTTCTTCCTTAGTTCGCTCCCTAAGCTATTGATTTGAGAAGAATTATGAGAACGGGTCTGTATCATCCAGATGAGTTCAGAGATAACTGCGGCTTCGGGCTAGTGGCCCATATTGAGGGCAAGCCCAGTCATGATCTGCTGGAAACTGCAATCAAATCCCTTGGATGTATGACGCACCGGGGCGGTATAGCCGCCGATGGTGTCACCGGAGACGGCTGTGGCCTGCTGATGCAGTTGCCGGACAGTTTCCTGCGGAAAACTGCGCGCGAGCTTTTCGATGCCGAGCTGTCCAACAGCTATGGTGTGGGCATGATTTTCCTCAGCCAGGATGAGGACAAGGCTGGCACTGCCAGGCAAGTCCTTGAAGAAGAGGTCAGTGCCCAGGGGCTCAGCTGCCTTGGGTGGAGAATAGTGCCCTACGATGATTCAGTGCTCGGACGTATGGCGAAAGCCAATATGCCTGATATTGAGCAGGTTTTTGTTGATGCACCAGGAATATCCAAGCAGGACCTGACCGTCAAGCTGTTTATCGCCCGCCGCAAGACTGAAATCCGTCTTCAGAATGATGAGGATTTCTACATCTGCAGCCTGTCCAATTCCGTCATTTCCTACAAGGGACTGATGATGCCGGTGGATCTGCCCAACTTCTACAAGGATCTCAAGGATTCGCGAATAGAAGTGGCGATGTGTACCTTCCATCAGCGTTTTTCCACCAATACTTTGCCTAAATGGCCGCTTGCCCAGCCATTCAGGATGCTGGCCCACAATGGTGAAATAAATACCATTCGTGGCAACCGTAACTGGGCTGTCGCCCGGACGAAAAAGCTGCGATCGAAAGCAATTCCGAACATTGAGGAGATCGCACCCGTAGTCAACTTTACCGGCTCTGACTCGTCATCCATGGATAATATGCTGGAGCTGCTCACCACCAGTGGCATGGATCTTTACCAGGCCATTCGTCTCATCATGCCGCCTACCTGGGCGAACATGGAGAACATGGACGCGGATGAACGCAGCTTCTATATCTATAACTCCATGCACATGGAACCGTGGGATGGTCCGGCGGGTGTTGTACTCACCGATGGCCGTTTTGCGGCTTGTGTACTGGACAGCAATGGCCTGCGACCTTCGCGCTGGGTCATGACCAAGAATGGCTATATCACTGCGGCGTCTGAAATCGGTGTCAATGATTACGATCCGGAAGACGTAATAGCCAAGGGGCGTGTAGGGCCAGGCCAGATACTTGTGGTGGATACCGAAGAAGGCAAGATCATGCATTCGGAGGATGTGGCGAAGTACCTGAAGGTGCGTGAGCCCTATGCCAAGTGGGTGCGTGAAAAAACCAGTTATCTTGAAGCCAAGCTCTCGGAAGATACTGCGGACATGATGCCGCTGTCGGAAGAGGAAGGCGAACAGCATATGAAAATGTTCCAGGTCACTTTCGAGGAAACTGACCAGGTATTCCGGCCTCTTGCCGAAAAAGGGGCTGAGGGTACAGGATCAATGGGTGATGACACGCCAATTGCCGTGTTGTCCCGCCAGGTAAGGCCGCTTTACGATTATTTCAGGCAGCAGTTTGCCCAGGTCACCAACCCTCCCATTGATTCCCTGCGTGAAACGATTGTCATGTCTCTGGAAACCAGGCTTGGCAGGGAGCTGAATGTATTTGAGGAAACCAGTGAGCATGCTGACAGGATAGTACTGCACTCTCCCATACTTTCTCCACGCAAGTTCTATACGCTTAAGAATATAGATCGACCGGGGTTTGATGGTGTAGTCATCACCCTGGCCTATGATCCGGCCATTGGCCTGGAGCAGGCAATTTGCCAGGTGACCGATGCTGCCGTGAAACATGTAGAGGAAGGCAAGACCCTGCTGTTTCTTTCAGAGCGTTTGCCCGAAAAGGGCCAGCTGGTCATTAATGCGCTCCTGGCGACAGCCGCTGTGCATCATGTGCTCAGTATCAAGGGGCTGCGTTGTGATACCAACCTGATTGTTGAAACCGGGTCGGCTCGTGATGCCCACCAGATAGCCTGCCTGATTGGATATGGAGCTACTGCGGTTTATCCCTATCTCAGTTATGACGTTATTGATCGCATGATCAACAGGAACATGCTGAGAATGGGCAGACTGGAAGCTCACAAGAACTACCGGAAAGGCATCAACAAGGGCTTGCTGAAAATCATGTCTAAAATGGGCATCAGCACCATAGCATCCTACCGTGGAGCCCAGCTGTTCCAGATTATCGGTCTGGATAAAGAAGTGCAGAAATTATGTTTCCCGGATACAGACAGTCGTATCGGTGGTGCCAACTTTACCCACTTGCAGAATGACATGGAAACCCTTGCCCGTGATGCGTGGCTGCCTCGCAAGAAACTGCAGCAGGGTGGCTTGCTGAAATTCATCCATGGTGGTGAATATCATATGATCAATCCGGATGTGGTTAGCACATTCCAGGATGCCGTGCAGACCGGTGATTATGAAAAATACAGGACGTTTGCGCAGCTGGTTGATAATCGTCCGCTGTCGACAATTCGCGACATGTTTACCCTGCGTGATGATGTTGAGGCCATTGATGTTGACCAGGTAGAGCCGGCCGAGGACATCCTCAAGCGCTTTGATTCAGCGGGTATGTCTTTGGGGGCACTCTCTCCGGAAGCCCACGAGGCTCTGGCCCAGGCCATGAACAGGCTTGGTGGCCGTTCAAACTCCGGTGAAGGTGGAGAAGATCCGGCCCGCTTTGGTACCGATAAAGTCAGTAAGATCAAGCAGATTGCGTCAGGACGTTTTGGTGTCACCCCCCATTATCTGGTTAATGCAGAAGTTCTGCAGATCAAGATTGCCCAGGGAGCCAAGCCCGGAGAAGGTGGACAGTTACCCGGTGGCAAGGTCAATGAGCTGATTGCCCGGTTACGCTATTCCGTGCCTGGTGTCACACTTATTTCGCCGCCACCTCATCATGATATCTATTCCATTGAGGACCTGGCCCAGCTGATTTTTGACCTGAAACAGGTTAACCCGCAAGCCCTGGTCAGTGTGAAACTGGTTTCTGGTCCTGGTGTCGGCACTATCGCCGCCGGTGTTGCCAAGGCATACGCTGACCTGATTACCATTTCAGGCCATGATGGTGGTACAGGTGCCAGCCCGCTGACGTCCATACGCTATGCTGGTACTCCATGGGAGCTCGGACTGAGTGAAGTTCAGCAGGCGCTCAGGGCCAACGATTTACGAGGTCGTATTCGTCTGCAGGCCGATGGTGGTTTGAAAACCGGACTAGATGTGATCAAGGCCGCGATTCTTGGGGCTGAGAGTTTCGGTTTCGGTACCATGCCGATGGTCGCACTGGGCTGTAAATATCTCAGGATTTGTCACCTGAACAACTGTGCCACTGGTGTCGCGACCCAGGATAAACGACTGCGTGACAAGCATTTTATTGGTCAGGCAGAAATGGTCATGAACTACTTCCGCTTTGTTGCCCAGGATACCCGCCAGTGGCTCGCCCGTCTTGGTATCAGCAAACTGACAGATATTATCGGCAGGACTGATTTACTGGAAAAATTTGAGCCACAAACAGAGAAACAGGCCAACCTGGATTTCTCCCGGCTTTTCCATAATGACCTGATACCCGGTGATATGGATACCTTTTGTGTCACAGAAAGAAACGTGCCGCAGGATAAGGGTGAACTTGCTGAACAGATGGTTAGCGAAATTCTGCCGGCTATCGAGAACAGGAGTGGTGGAATATTTAACTACAGGGTTCAGAACTTCAATCGTTCCATCGGTGCCCGTTTATCCGGTGAAATAGCCCAGCGTTATGGTAATCAGGGTATGGCTGATTCACCTGTAAATCTGCGTCTCAGTGGATCCTGTGGCCAGAGTTTTGGCGTCTGGAATGCCGGTGGTCTGAACATGCATTTGACCGGTGATGCCAATGACTATGTTGGTAAAGGTATGGCTGGTGGAAAATTGGTCGTAGTGCCACCTCCTGGAAGTACGTTTAAAACCCAGGATACCTCCATTATTGGTAATACCTGTCTCTATGGTGCTACCGGTGGAAGGCTGTTCGCCTCCGGTATGGCGGGTGAACGTTTTGGCGTTCGCAACTCCGGTGCCCATGCTGTTGTGGAAGGTGTAGGGGATCATTGTTGTGAGTACATGACCGGTGGACTGGTGACAGTACTTGGTCGGACAGGTCATAACTTTGGTGCGGGGATGACAGGTGGATTTGCCTATGTCCTTGATCTGGACAAGGACTTTGTCGACAAGTACAACCACGAACTGGTTGAAGTGCACAGGATTCGTGCAGAAGGGATGGAGGAATACCGTCATCACCTGCGTAGTGTGATAGAAGAATTTGTCATCGAAACAGGCAGCGAATGGGGTAAGCATATCCTTGAAAACTTCATGGATTTCACCCGCAAGTTCTGGCTGGTTAAACCCAAGGCCGCGAACCTGAAAATGCTGTTGAATGATGTCACTGTGACGGGGAACTAGGCCATGTCAGATATCATTGCACGTTCAAAAGATACGTTCCGGTTTCTTACGGAAGACCGGGAAGATCCCAGGAAAAAACCTCTGGATACCCGCAAAACCAAGTTTGTGGAGATCTATAACCCGTTCGAAGCGGAGGAAGCACAGACTCAGTCCGAGCGCTGTCTGGAGTGCGGTAATCCCTATTGCGAATGGAAATGTCCGGTACATAACTACATTCCGAACTGGCTGAAGCTGGCTCAGGAAGACAATATCCTCGAGGCGGCCGAGTTGTGTCATCAGACCAACACCCTGCCGGAAGTATGTGGACGCATCTGTCCCCAGGATCGGCTTTGTGAAGGGGCCTGTACCCTCAATGACGGTTTTGGTGCTGTCACTATCGGTAATGTTGAAAAATATATAGTCGATAAGGCTTTTGAGATGGGCTGGCGTCCGGACATGTCTGATGTTGTTGAATCAGGCAAGCGTGTCGCTGTAATCGGTGCCGGTCCTGCCGGGCTGGGTTGTGCCGATGTGCTGGTTCGCGCTGGAGTCAAACCGGTGGTCTTTGACAAGTATCCTGAAATCGGTGGCCTTCTCACATTCGGCATTCCCATGTTCAAGCTTGAAAAAAGCGTGATGCATTTGCGACGTGAAATTTTCGAGGATATGGGAATAGAGTTTCGTCTGAATACGGAAGTGGGCAAGGATGTCAGTTTCCAGGATCTGGTCGATGAATTTGATGCTGTTTTCCTTGGGATGGGTACCTACAAATACATGAAAGGTGGTTTCCCGGGTGAAGACATGAATGGTGTTATTGAATCCCTCCCATATCTTGTCGGGAACACCAACCACCACATGAAATACAGTAACAACATGGCTGAATTCATCAGTATGGAAGGCAAGGACGTAATCGTGCTTGGCGGAGGTGATACGGCCATGGACTGTGTGAGGACAGCTGTTCGCCAGGGGGCTACCTCAGTCACCTGTGTCTATCGAAGAGACAAGGAGAACATGCCGGGTTCCCGCCGTGAGGTTACCAATGCCAGGCAGGAAGGCGTCAAGTTTGTCTTCAATCATCAGCCCGTAGAAATCGTCGGCAATGACAGTGACCAGGTCACTGGCGTCAAATTTGTGCAGACACAAATGGGCGAACCAGATGCCAATGGTCGACGTCGAGCAGAAGAAATTCCAGGTAGCGAAGTGGTCATGAAAGCAGATGCTGTTCTTGTAGCCTTTGGTTTCCAGCCTAACCCGGCCCCCTGGTTCTCGGATTTCAATATCGATGTGGATGACCGGGGACGTGTCATCGCTCCGGAGCACGGTGCCTATCCATTCCAGACCACCAACAAAAAGATTTTTTCCGGTGGTGATATGGTCCGTGGTGCTGATCTTGTCGTAACAGCTATCTGGGAAGGGCGGCAGGCTGCCAATTCCATTCTGGATTATCTCGAAGTCTGAGACTATTAACCGCCACCGGCACTCATCATGACACAATTAAAGAATGATCGTTTCCTTCGTGCACTGCTGAAACAGGATGTCGATGTTACTCCTGTATGGATGATGCGGCAGGCCGGTCGATACCTGCCGGAATA
>Ga0255775_1005029_pt1 | contig 10194 bp, 9 predicted proteins | sample 011ome_26_FD_179973 | JGI IMG/M metagenome (GOLD analysis project Ga0255775, IMG submission 179973) | Coastal salt marsh microbial communities from the Groves Creek Marsh, Skidaway Island, Georgia - 011511BT metaG (version 2) | ecosystem: Environmental > Aquatic > Marine > Intertidal zone > Salt...
AAAATATCATTCATTATAATTTCTTATCAAATTTCCATATTTAATCTTTAAAATTAAACTATTGACATTATAAACATATAATATATTACTAACGATAATTAATGGTTATCAATAGTAATATATGAAAGAAGTAATTACAGACATAAAAGCATTACAAGAAGAAACTTTATTAAATCTTCAAAATTCAAAAGCAAATAATACTGTAAGAGCTTATAAATCAGATTTTAATGATTTCGGATTATTCTGTGCACAAAATGGATTTAAATCTCTTCCATCAGAACCAAAAATAGTTTCTTTATATTTGACCTATTTATCAACTAAAGACGTAAAAATGAGCACGTTAAAGAGAAGATTGGTCTCAATAGGAGTTATACATAAGCTTAAGGGACATTATTTAGATACAAAACACCCATCAATTATTGAAAATATATTGGGGATTAAAAGAAGAAAAGGCAGTCTACAACAAGGTAAAAAACCATTATTAATCAATAGTTTAAAACAAATTATTAATGTAATAGATAATGAAAAGATTGAAGAAATTAAAAAACAAAGGGACAGGTCAATTATCTTAATCGGATTTTCAGGTGGGTTTAGAAGAAATGAAATAGTATCACTTGATTATGAGGATCTAGATTTCGTTCAAGAGGGTCTTAAGATTAGACTTAAAAAATCTAAAACAGATCAATATGGAGAAGGTTCATATAAAGGACTCCCCTACTTTGATAATTCACAATATTGCCCAGTGGTTTCAATACGTAAATGGATAGAAATATCAAAAATAAATTCTGGACCTTTATTTAGGAGATTTACCAAAGGATCAAAATTATCAGATAATAGATTAAGTGATCAAACAGTAGCTTTGATTATAAAAGAGTATTTAAAAAAAGCAGGTATTGAAAGCAGAAATTACTCTGGACATAGCTTGAGATCAGGATTTGCAACATCAGCAGCAGAATCCGGAGCAGAAGAAAGAAGTATAATGGCCATGACGGGACACAAATCTACAGAGATGGTAAGAAGATATATTAAAGAAGCAAATTTATTTAAAAATAATGCTTTGAATAAAATAAAGATTTAAATTTCAAAATTAACTTCAATAAAATTATTGATATCAATTCTCTTGTAAATTACATTATAAGGTATCCATCTGTCAAGTTCGTTAAAGATATCTTTAGATACAACATCAATTATTTTTTTATTAAAAGCAGCGGCCGTATGAACTATAAGACCACTATGACTGCTTACACAAGACTTGCTATGATAAACTAATGAAATTGTATCATGTAAATTTGGATCAATGATGAATTCAATATCAGATTTATTTAATAGTTCATTGTTTAAATATTCAAATACTTTATTGCCACCAATATTAGAAGAAATAACAATATTTGTAGACTTAGATAGTATTAGTATTTTTTCTTTTAAATTAATGGAAACATCTAGTGGAAATTGTTCCCATCGTTGATCTATATGTATCAAGCAATAGCCATCTTTAAAGTTTGAGATTTTTTTTGCTTTGTAAAAAGGTAGATAATGATTTTTTGATAAAATTTTAATTTTAAGTTTTTTTAGTAGATTTAGATATAATGATAAATAATGATAATTGATATTATCAACAATATTATAATTTTCATTAGAGATTTCCTTTTCATCAAAAAAATAATTCATAAGAAAGTTTGGTCTGCTTATAAAAATTAACAAGCCTAATATTTTTTTTGATTTAACAAATCTAATACAAACCTTTTTTTTAGCTCTTATTAAAATAGAAGCCAAATATGAATGATTTTTTCCATCTAATTGAAAAATAAAATCATAATTATTAAAAAATAAAAATTTAATATTTTTTAATAAAAAAAATATTAAAGGTTTTTCAAAAACAATAAGTTTTACATCATTATGATAATATTCTGCTATAGATTTATTATATTTGGAACATATCAAAGTTATTGAGCTATTTGGGTAGTTGAGTTTCAAATTGTTAATTATGGGTGAAATATTTAAAAGGTCGCCCAATCTATCGGTTTTAAATATTAAAATTTTTTTCATTTTTTTTAAACTTAAATCCTTTTGACTTTAAAAGTTTCAAATCGGCAACAATTTTAGTCTTCTTTTTTAAAACTTTAACTAAAGGTTTCATTTTGATTTTATGGCCAATATGTTTAATTATAAATTTTAAAGATAGTCCCTTACCTGTACCTACGTTAATAACACCAGTAATTTTTTTGTTAATAATAAAACTGATAATTCTAGATACAGTGTTTACATGGATGAAATCTCTGATTGACTCATCAATTTCAATTATCTGATTTTTTTTAATTTTTTTAATCATATCTGGTATAAAAAAACTCAAGGGTTGATTTGGCCCATAAACATTAAATAATCGTAAGATTGAATAATTATCATAGTTATTTATGATAAATTTTTCTGATTTAAGCTTCAGATCTGCATATAGAGAATTGGGAGCAAGTTTGGAATTTTCATTAAGTTTTTTATTGGATTTACTACCATAAACATGACATGTGGAAATAAAAATGAACATTGGTTTATTTCTTAATTTGTTAAAATAATTAACAATTGATTTAATAGATTTAAAATTAGTTTTTTCACATTCAGATTTATTTTCTGAACATTTAAGCCTAGATAACCCTGCAAAATTTATAAAATGTGTAATTTTCTTTTTAATAATAAATTTTTTTAATTCATAAATATTATTTATATCTTTTTTGTAGTGAATAATTTTAATTTTTTTTTTATTTTTTTGATAAAAATGGTTACCAATAAAGCTTTTATAACCGCTTATTCCAATAATTTTCATTAATTATAAAGATGAGTAAATACTATCAGTTAAAAACTTTAATTTTGCGTCAGATATTTTGATATTGTGCAAACCTAAAAAAAATCCCTTTTTATCTACAAGATCAGAATTAGGTAATTGATTATTAATTTTAATTTTATAAAGCTTAATTGATGGTTGTTTTGCAAAATTACCACTTATTATTGGCCGGGTCATTATACCCTTTCTGTGTAACTTACTCATTATTTTTTGTTTATATTTTTTATTATCAAAATTTAAAATAATTGGTATTCCAAACCATGCAGTATTAGTATGTTCTTGATCGTCTAAAATTGTAAATTGATTATTATATTTTTTATTTATTAATAAACTTTTTTTTATTTTTAAAAAATTATATTTTCTAATTGATAAGATTTTTTTAATTCTTTTTAACTGTTCAAGACCTATAGCTGCGTTTATATCGGTTGTTCTTAGATTAAATCCTGAATTAATAAATATCCAATTCTTATCAATATTTTTATGTTTTTTAGATAAGGTTTTATTATTTTTCAAATCTCTTGACCAACCATGCGACCTAAGTGATTTTAAAATTTCTAAATATTTCTTATTTTTTGTACAAACCATACCTCCTTCTCCAGAAGTAATATGATGTGAATAATAAAATGAAAAAGAAGAAAAATCACCAAATGTACCAAGTGGTTTATTTTTGTAAGTTGATCCTAAAGCTTCACAAGTATCTTCAATTAGAATAATCTTATTTTTTTTACAGATATTCGTTAATTTACTCATATCAGTACAATTACCCAGCGCATGAACAAGCATTAATGCTTTTGTTTTTTTTGTAATTTTTCTAATCAGATCATTAAGATCAATGTTTAATGTAGAAAGATCAATATCAACAAATTTAACTTTAAGGCCACTTTGAATAATTGGCCAAAGAGATGTCGACCAACAAATAGCTGGGATTAAAACTTCATCACCAGGTTTGAGCTTTTTAACCATTGGGTTAATTAAACATTGGAAAATTAATAAATTTGCAGAAGATCCTGAATTAACCATTAGTGAATTTGTTTTTACTATATGATCTTTAAAATAAGCCTCAACTTGTCTTGTTTTTGGGCCCATAGTAATTTTTTTTGATCTTAAAACCTTAATAGCAGCATTAATATCTGTACCTTCAAGGACACTTTCAGTAAGAGAATATGAAATTTTATTCATATTTTTCTTTTTCAATCATATCGTCAACTAACTTATTAAAAGAATATTTGGGTTTCCATTTCAATAATCTTTTTGCTTTAGAAAAATCACCTATCAAATCATCAACTTCTGTTTCTCTAAAATATTTCTTGTTTACTCTGATGATAATTTTATTACTTTCTTTATCTATACCAACCTCATCAAGACCTTTATTTTTCCATAATAATTTAATATCTAATTTTTTTGCACATATGTTGATAAAATCTTTTACTGAATGAGAAGTGCGTGTAGCAATAACAAAATCATCTGGTTTTTTTTGTTGCAAAATTTTCCACATAGACTCAACATAATCTTTAGCATGGCCCCAATCTCTTCTAGAATAAAGATTACCAAGAATGAGATTTTTTTGTTTTCCTTGTTTAATTCTAGTCAATCCTTGCACAATTTTTTTTGTAACAAAATTTACTCCTCTTCGAGGTGACTCATGATTAAATAATATACCATTGCAAGCATGTAAATTATAAGCTTCTCTATAGTGAATAACACTGTGGTAAGCAAAAACTTTAGATATTGCATAAACAGATCTTGGTTGAAAAAGTGTATTTTCATTTTGAGGAGGTTTGGATTTACCAAACATTTCTGAGCTTGAAGCTTGGTAAAATCTGATTTTCTTTTTTTTATAATGCCTTATTATTTCCAATAATCTTAATGGTCCCAGAGCATTTACATCTGATGTGTATTCTGGAATTTGGAATGAAATTTTGACATGGCTTTGTGCAGCAAGATTATAAATTTCATCAGGATTTATTTGATTTATTATTCTATTTAAAGACCCGACATCTGATAGATCCCCATGATGCATTATTAAATCTTTATTATTAAAATTTACACTATCAAAAATATGATCAATCCTACTGGTATTTGGTGTAGAAGTTCTTCTTTTAATACCATGAACTTGATATTTCTTTTTTATCAAAAATTCCGCTAGATAGGAACCGTCTTGTCCAGTTATACCAAGAATGAGAGCAATTTTTTTCATTTTTTTAAATAACATAATTTATCATCAAAGGTCATTTTAAAATTATTTTTTTGTGACAATTTTTTTAATTCCTCTGGTAACAATATATTATTCTTATTACCATTAATTTCTTTTAATTTAAAAAAAAAAAATTTTTTAACTGAAAAAGATAGTTTTGGCTTTAAATCTTTGAACCACTTCATACCATTAATTGATGTAATTAACATTCCATTTGGATTAATTGATTGAAAAATATTGCTAATCATAAATTCAAAAGTTTCCTGACAACAAGTGTAAGACTTTAAATTGGTATCAATAATAAGATCAAATGTATTTTTATCTAAAAAATCCTTAAATTGAGTAGAATATTTATCAATTAAATAAGCCTGATAATTCTTCAAATTCATTGACTTACCTTTTGTTATTTCCTTTTGAGAAATAGTAATACCTGTAATATTAAATCTTGATGCAAATTTTTTAGCAAAATAAGAATTTCCAATTCCCACATGTAGAACAGATTTAAATTTAGTATCTTTTTTACTATCTAAAAATTTAATAATATCTAATTCATCTGTAGTAACAGTTCTATCTTCCCAATAAGTATAAGATTTATCAAAAAAATTACTTTTTTTACAATTACAAATATAATTCATTTTGTTTGTATTTTATATCCTCATAAAATGTTTCCATCTTTAAAAAGATTTTAAATAGAGAAATATTTTTACCCATATCTATTCTTGGTATTAAATGTAAATTGTGCTTGTCTACTTCATACCGAGATCTGTTAATTGTAACAGCTTTATTGAATTTTTTTTTTACAGACTCAAAAACATATTTGTTAACCTTGCCAAATGGATAACAAAAATTATTTATTTCTTTTCCAAATTTATCTTCAAGTGTTTTTTTTGAAAAATCCAAATCTTTTTCTAGTTCGAATTCATTTAATTTAGTTAAATCAGCGTGGTTATGGGAATGCGATCCTATAGACATACCATTTTTAATCCATTCATTAATGTCTTCTGTATTCATCAAATTTTTTGAAATAAAATCTTCTCTTAATTTATCCCAAGAATTTTTTTTTCCAATTAAGTTCGATACCAAAAAGCATGTTGCTTTAAAATTATATTTTTTCAAAATTGGAAGTGCAAATTGACATGTATCTTTATATCCGTCATCAAATGTTATTATTATTTGTTTTTTTTTATTTCTATCTATTTCGTCGAAACTTACTGTTTTAAAGCCGCTTTTATTTAAAAACTTTATTTGCGTTTCAAAATTATTAATTTTTAGTGATAAATTTGATTTATCATCACTTATAGAATGGTAAACTAAAACAGGTATTTTCATCTTAACATAACTATAAAATAATTATAAAAAATTTTCCCAAAAAAATTTCTTTTTATTTCCATATGTCTTGTTAATTATAAAATCAGCTATAATATTAGAATTAAAATATTTAAAATATTTTTTTCTTCCATTTTTGGCAATATTTTTTCTACCTTTATCATCTTTATTATATTTAATAATTTTTTCTGATAAATCTGAATGGTCGTAATAAGTAACAATTTCATTTTTATTGAAAAAATCACCTATTTTTGTTTTATTATCTATCATAACAAGTAAACCATTTCCTATTAATTGTGAAAATCTATCACTACTATAATAATTTGAAGGTTTTCCTTGACTCAAATTTAAACCAATTTTGTTTTGTGAAATTGAATTTAAAAAATCTTCAGACCAAATAGGCTGAACATTATTAAGTCCATAACAATCATATTTTATATTTGGTGTCATGGTCATCAATTTTTTTACAAAATATTCTCTAGCATCAATTTTACCTTTTTTTAAAATTCCTCTATGAACACCATGACTCATTGCAAAAAACACGTCACTTTTATAAGAATTGTTATTATATATTCTTAATTTTTCTAAAGATGGATCAACACAATTTGGCATGTAATAACTAGGGTATTTTTTATTAAAATTTAGAGAATTTGGGTCTGTAGTACAAAAATTGGCATCCATTAAATGCATTTTTTTTATAAAGCGATCTTTGTTAGATTTCCATTCTCCATCCATTCTATCAAGAAACCACTGACACATTTTTGTATCTGGATAATTTATTTTAATAAATTCTATTGTTTTATTGTCAATTAAATCTGCGTGACCAAATACAATTAAATCAGGGACATAATTACTAACTATATCAATCAATTTCGTATTTAATTTTTGAGATCCTTTTAGATCAGTAATTTTTCTTGAATAACTTACAATGTCTCTATCACTTAATTCTAAAACACTGTGATTTAATCTTATAAATCCATTATTAATTCTTCTACCAGTATTATAAAATAATCTGCCATTATGTCTTTCGTTAAAATTAGTTATATGAAGAATCTTTAGCTTAGATTTATTCTTCAATAGATTTAATGATGGAGTCTTATTTAATAGCAGAGATCTATATGAGTCAATTCTATTAGATATATAATTATCTGTAAGATAAAAATTGCTAAAAGTTTTTTTTTGAATATTTAACAATTCTTTTTTATTCTTAATTAATTTTTCAATTTCATCAAATAAAACACTTGATTCTAATTTGTTTAAAATTAAACCATTAGAGATTGTTTCAGGTAAGCCTCCACGATCAGAAATTATTACCGCACATCCCCTGCTAGAAGCCTCAAGACTTGTTCTTCCAAATGGCTCATTCCATCTTGAGCAAACAACGGCTATATTAGTTTTTTCAAAATTTTTTAAAACTTCATTATGTTTTTTAAATCCTAAAATATTTAAATTTTTATGATTAAAATCAAATTTTTCTCTAGGTTCGTCTCCTATAACATTTGCTTTCCAGGATGGATATTTATTTAAAATTTTAACTATGGCTTTACCAAATATATCATATCCTTTAGCACTATTAAGTTTACCAACAAAAGATATTAAATTTTCTTTTTTACTAAAATTAATCTTTTTTTTATTTATAGATTGGTAAATAACTATTAGTTTTTGTGATTTTTTATATGATATTGGTAATTGATTAACAAATTGTTTTTTTGACCAATTACTATTGAAAATAATCCTAAAACAAGAATTAATTAAATTAATTTTTTCATTAACAGTTTTAGAGCCTAGCATAGAATTTGGATCATTATGAAAATATAAAATTAATCTTTTATTTAAAAAATTAATTTGAGCTATATAATTAGGTCTATTATGAACTTCGATTAGATCTACATCTTTACTTTGTGTTTTAATAAAATTGTCAATATATTGTTTAGTCTGACTAGAGAATATATTTTTTTTGAGTTTAATATTTGCATAGTTTTTGCTTAAATAATTTTTATAATTTGTAGATCCATATACAGTTATATTTGATTTATATTTGCTTAATTTTGATGTAGCATTAACAAATAATGATACCGCTCCAGCATATTCTGGTGAATAATTTTCTTTGTATGGTAACAGTATTGAAATTTTCATTTATTAAATTTATTTAAAATTAATTTTCGCTCTTTTCTATTTTTTTTTAATTTATACTCAAATGACATTGCATTACTTTTATTTTTAAATGTTTTTTTAAAAATTAGTATCCATTTATGACCTTTTGTGGATTTAGCTCCTTTATTACTGTTGTGTTTAGCTAATCTTTTGGAAATATTATTTGTGTAGCCAACGTAGGTTTTATTAAACTTAGTTGACGCTGTTTTTAGCATATATACATAAAACAACATTTTAATGGCGGTCCCTGGGGGAATCGAACCCCCCTTTGCAGGATGAAAACCAGCTGTCCTAACCGATAGACGAAGGGACCGTTGAGGGGTCTTTTATTTTAAAAGCGCATATAATTCAAGACTTATTAACTTAAAGAATTAAATCTTTGATATTTAATTGAATTGATTTTTTATTATTCCAATCATTTTCGGTAATTTGAGCAATAATATTAATCTTTTTTTTATATGATAATAAATAATGACCTATCTTTGTGTTCAAACAATTAAAACTAATACCCTTAATTAAAACACCTGAATCTGGTTTTAAAAATACAGATAAGTGTTTGTTATTAACAACATCATGTTTAATAACTTTTAGATTATTTATTAAAAAATATGGTAAAGAATTGCAATTCCCAAAAGGTTTTAATTTATTAAGATCGTTAATTAATTTATTTTTGATTGACGAAGAAGATAACTGAAAGTCATATTTATTTAAACTCTCTTGATTAGGGTTCTTTTTTAAATAATCATTTTGAATAAAATTTTCTAAAAGTTTTATATTAGTTTTTTTCATAGTAAAACCTGCAGCCATATTATGGCCTCCTCCAGCATCAATGATATTATTATCAACTAAAGATTTTATTAAATATCCAATATTATAAGATGAGGTAGATCTAGCTGAAGCTTTAAGTTTATCATGAGACTTTGTGATAACTATTGAGGGTTTGTTAAAATAATCTTTTAATCTTGAAGCAATAATACCAATTATTCCTTCGTTTAAATTATTTTTATAATAAATAATAACTTGCTTATTTTCATTCTTAATTTTTTCAAAATCTATTTCATCTAATATATTCTGTTCTATTATTTTTCTTTTATTATTAAGTTCGATTAATTTTTTAGCTCTATCCTTGATTATTTCTACATTGTCTGTGGTTAATAATTCAACACCATAATTAGAATTATTAAGTCTACCTCCTGCATTAATAATTGGCCCAATTAAAAATCCTAAATCATCAATAGTTAATTTTTTTTTTAATTTATATTGATCAAATATATAATTTAAAGCTACATAATTTTTGATATTAAAATTATCAATTGTATTATGTGCAATTATTCTATTAATTTTTCTTAGAGGCATTACATCACAAACAGTCGCTAGTAATACATAAATTAAAAAATTAGATATTTTGAAGTCTGATTTAGTTTTTTGAATAATAGTTTCTATAAAAAAATAAGTTAGAGCTGTAGCACATAAAAAAGATTTTTCTTTTTTAATAGATTCTTTTTTAGGATTAATAATTACATTTGATTTTGGATAAGGCTTATTTATCTCATGATGATCAATTATTATTGATTTGATATTATGTTTGTTTAAATATTCAATAGCTTCATTTGAAGTAGAGCCACAATCAACCATTATTACTAACTTAGGTTTTTTTAAAATTAATTTTTGGAATAGCTTTTTACTT
>Ga0255775_1005039_pt1 | contig 10182 bp, 9 predicted proteins | sample 011ome_26_FD_179973 | JGI IMG/M metagenome (GOLD analysis project Ga0255775, IMG submission 179973) | Coastal salt marsh microbial communities from the Groves Creek Marsh, Skidaway Island, Georgia - 011511BT metaG (version 2) | ecosystem: Environmental > Aquatic > Marine > Intertidal zone > Salt...
AAAGATGCAACACTTGCTTCTGTTTATCCACCAGGGAGATTTGGCGCATTAGACATACAGGATAATCAAATAAAACAATTTATAGAGAAACCTAAAGGTGATGGTGCTTTAATTAATGGCGGTTTTTTTGTACTTTCTCCAAAAGTATTAGAGAGGATTTCTGACGATGATTGTGTTTGGGAACAGGAACCATTGCAAGGCCTAGCTAAAGATGGTAATCTGATGGCCTTTACACACGAAGGGTTTTGGCAGCCCATGGATACATTGCGTGACACGGTGTACTTGCAAGAGCTTTGGGATAAAAACAAAGCCCCGTGGAAGACTTGGTAGATAAAAAATGATTGACCAAGAGTTTTGGAAAGGAAAGCGCGTATTTTTAACAGGCCATACTGGCTTTAAAGGAAGTTGGCTCTCTTTATGGCTGTCCTCCTTAGGTGTTGAGGTTAAGGGATATGCCCTTAGCCCGCCAACAACACCCTCTTTATTTAATGAGGCAAAAGTTGACTTAATTATTGACTCGCAAATTGCTGATATTAGAGACCAAGAAACTCTTTATGAGAGCATGACAGAGTTTAACCCTGATATTTTAATTCACATGGCTGCACAGCCTTTAGTGAGGCGCTCTTATGATGAGCCAATTGAAACTTATGAAGTAAATGTAATTGGCACTGCTAAAGTGCTAGAGGTAGCAAGAAGTTGTTCAAATTTAAAAGCTATTGTAAATATTACAACAGATAAGTGCTATGAAAATGATGAGCGATCTGAGGGTTACAAAGAGAGCGACCCTATGGGTGGATACGATCCTTATAGTAGTAGCAAAGGTTGTGCTGAGTTAGTAACTTCTGCTTATCGTCGTTCTTTTATGCAAAAACAAGATATTGGTTTGGCTTCGGTTAGAGCGGGAAATGTCATTGGCGGCGGCGATTGGGCTGATGACCGATTAATTCCAGATATTCTAAGATCTTTTGAAAAAAGCAAGCCTGTTGTTATTCGAAGTCCTAAGGCGACACGTCCTTGGCAGCATGTGCTAGAGCCTTTATCTGGGTATTTAATTTTGGCTCAAAAACTTTATAAAAACCAAAAAGAGTACGCACAAGGGTGGAATTTTGGGCCAAACAAAGAAGATACCAAGCCGGTAGATTGGATTTTGAACAGAATGGTATCAAAATGGCCTGACTCTAGTTGGGAGCTTGATCAAGATCCTAGTCCTCATGAAGCTAATTTCTTAAAATTGGATATTTCTAAAGCCATTTTCAGGCTTAATTGGAAGCCGGTTTGGAACTTGGATCAGTCTTTAGATAAAATTGTTGCATGGCATAAGACCTGGTTAGAAGGCGGAGATATGCAAATTACGTGTTTTGCAGAAATTGAAGAATATATGAGAGATATGAATAAATGAAAACTGCTGAAGAATTAAGATTGGAAATTGCAACTCTTGTACAAGAGTTTGCAGATGTAAAGTATAAAGAAAAAGTTTTTAAACCAGGTAGAAGTATCGTACCCCCATCTGGAAAGGTAATTGGCGCAACAGAATTACAATACATGGTTGATGCGTCACTGGATGGTTGGTTAACAACCGGACGTTTTAATAGAAAATTTGAAAAAAACCTTTTAGATTTTATTGGTGTTAAACATTTAATTACAGTCAATTCGGGCTCATCCGCCAATTTGGTTGCTTTTGCCACTTTAACTTCTCCGAAGTTAGGCGATAGATCTATTAAGCAGGGTGATGAAGTGATTGGTGTTGCTGCAGGCTTTCCTACCACGGTTAATCCAATTGTGCAATTTGGCGCCATACCAGTATTTGTTGATGTTGATTTAAAAACTCACAATGTAAATGTTGATTTGATTGAGGCGGCAATAACTCCAAAAACCAAGGCTATTATGCTTGCCCATACCTTGGGAAATCCATACAACCTAGAAAAGGTAAAGGCGTTGTGTGATCAGTATAACCTTTGGTTAATTGAAGATTGTTGTGATGCGTTAGGTGCAGAATACGATGGAAAGCATGTGGGTACATTTGGCGATATTGCCACTTGTAGCTTTTATCCAGCACACCATATTACCATGGGAGAGGGCGGTGTTGTGTTTACTAACAATTCAGAGTTGATTGCCATTGCTGAATCATTTAGAGATTGGGGTAGAGATTGTTACTGTGACCCAGGTTGCGATAATACTTGTGAAAAACGTTTTGATCAACAGTTAGGTGATTTGCCTCAAGGATATGACCATAAATACACTTATTCACATCTTGGATACAATCTAAAAATTAGTGACATGCAAGCTGCTTGCGGTTTGGCACAATTAGAACGCCTGCCAGAATTTATCAAAAAACGTAACGAAAATTTTTCTTATCTTAAAAGCAAGTTAAGCAACCTAACTGAATTTATCAGCTTGCCAACAGCAACACAAAATTCAAAGCCTTCATGGTTTGGTTTTCCTATCACCTTGAAAGATAATATTGATAGGGTTGAATTTACTCAATACTTAGACAGTCATAAAATTGGTACACGATTATTATTTGCCGGAAATTTAACTAAGCAACCGTACTTTCAAGGTGTTGAGTATAAAATTGCAAGTGATTTAACCAATACTGATATTACAATGAATAAGACTTTGTGGATAGGTGTTTATCCTGCACTGAGTAGAGAGCAATTAGACTTTATGGTTGAAAGAATTAAGGATTTTTTCAACCATAAGGATAAAAAAATATTATAGCTTTTACAAATTTATGAAAGAAAAATATAAAGTAGCAATATTAGGGTCTGGCAATATTGGGACAGATTTACTAATCAAAATTCTAAGGTCTAATAGCTTGGAGTGTGTTGCCTTTGTTGGAAGAAGTTACAGCTCTAGAGGTATGCTTAAAGCCGCCAATCTAAAAATAAAAACATCAGACAAGAGTATTGATTATATTGTTGATCATGCAAACGAAATTGATTTAGTGTTTGATGCGACGTCAGCTAAATATCACAAATCACACGCTCCAATATTCAAGAAATTAGGTATTAATTGTATTGACCTTACACCGGCAAAAATTGGACCAATGTGTGTTCCTTCGGTTAACTCTAGAGAGTGTTTAAACGAAGTGAATATCAATATGGTCTCATGTGGCGGACAAGCGTCAATACCAATAGCGACCGCATTTTCGAAGGTTCATAAAAATATTGAGTATGTTGAAGTGGTATCAAGCATTGCTTCAAAAAGTGCTGGCCCAGCTACACGCCTTAATTTAGATGAATATATCAAAACTACAGAAATGGGGGTGAAGCATTTTTCGGGTGCAAAAAAAACCAAAGCAATACTTATTCTCAACCCTGCTGAACCTAGTATTAATATGAAAACTACAATTTTAGCCAAAATAGACAGCCCTGATATTGAGGCAATAACAGTAGAAGTGGCTAAATTAGCCAAAAAAGTGCAAACTTACGTTCCTGGATATAAGCTAGTTTTGGGTCCCTTGTTTGAGAATAATCGAGTAGTGGTCATGTTTGAGGTAAAAGGGGTAGGTGATTACTTGCCAGAATATGCAGGTAATTTGGATATTATTAATTGTGCAGCTATTGCAATGGCAGAGGAATATGCAAAGATGAGTCAGAAATGAATAATAGTGTAAAAAAAGTTCTTGTTAGCGATGTTACGTTAAGAGACGGTAATCACGCCATATCACATAAAATTACAGAGCGGCAGATTGCTGATTATTGTAGGGCTGCCGACTCTGCCGGTATTCCAATTGTTGAGGTTGGGCATGGTAACGGCCTTGGAGGGTCGTCTCTTCAAGTTGGTGAGTCTACTGTTAGTGATAAAGATATGTTGAATGTTGCTAGAAAGCATCTTAAAAATTCGAAACTCGGCATTCATGTGATACCGGGATTTGCCACTATTGAACGTGATCTTAAGCCAGCGATTGATTATGGTGTAGATGTATTTCGCATTGCTTCTCATTGTACTGAGGCAGATATCACAGAACGCCACATTGGGTTTTGCAGAATGGAAGGAAAAACGGTTTTTGGCGTATTGATGATGAGCCATATGGTCGAAAAAGAAGAGCTTGCCGATGAGGCGATAAAAATGCAAAACTATGGCGCAGAGGGAGTTATATTGATGGATTCTTCTGGCAATTACTTGCCAGAAGATGTAAAAAAGAAGATTAGCTTTCTCAAGGAAAAGCTAAAGGTTTCAATCGGATTTCATGCACATAATAATTTAGGAATGGGCATTGCTAATTCGATAGAAGCTATTAAATCTGGGGCATCAATGATTGATGGCTGCTCAAGAGGCTTTGGTGCGGGCGCTGGAAATGCACAGTTAGAAGTCCTTGTGTCAGTACTAGAACGCTTAGATTACAACACCGGTATTGATCTATATAAGATGTTAGATGCGAGTGACTTGGCTGAAAGAGAGTTAATAGAAAAATTACCTACAATTGGATCTTCAAGCATTGTAAGTGGCTTGTCAGGAGTTTTTTCGGGATATCTTGTGCCGGTAAATCGAATAGCAAAAGAATTTGACATTGATCCTCGAGACTTATTTTTTGAATTGGGACGACAAAAAGTAGTGGCTGGACAAGAGGACACTATTATTGAAATAGCCAAACAATTATCTCATTTCTAGTAACGTAAAATTTTATGAAAAATCAACAAAATAAATTAATTGCCGGTGATTGCGCCCATTCTTATTTAAATGTTTCTAAAAAACTAAACAAACTAAAAGGAAAATCTTTGTTTATCACTGGAGGCACAGGTTTTATGGGGAGCTGGATATGTGAAATGGTTTATTATATGAATGCAGTTCATGATATGGATATTAGTCTTTTTTTAATGGCAAGAAACCAAGATCGTTTTGATAAGAATTTCCCTTACCTAAAAAAATCAAAAAAGATTAAATTTATACGTTCAGATGTTAAAGATAATTTAGACCTTCCTAAAAGTATTAATTATATTATCCATGCCGCGGCTAATCCGGATAATCGTTTCCATTCATCTAGACCTTTTGAGTCCATGACTACTGTAGGCGAGGGAACTAGTGCGCTTTTACAATCTGCAATGAGATTGTCCAATTTGGAGAATATTGTGAATGTTAGTTCTAGTTCGGTGTATTCAACAACCCTTAAGAAAGGAGAAAGGTTTTCTGAAGAATTGCTAGGTCCATGCGGCGATAACAGGTTTTCAAACTCCTTTTCGGAAGCGAATCGTTATGGGGAGGCTCTTTGTTATTCGGCAAGAAGTGAATTGCGCTTGCCAATAACAACTGTTAGACCGTTTACATTTTGCGGTGCATATCAAAGTATAGATTCTCCATGGGCGATTAACAACTTTATCAATGATGCTTTGCATGAAAGACCTATTCGGATCCATGGAGACGGAAAGGATATTAGAAGTTATATGTATGGTTCTGATTTGGCCGCCTGGATTCTTGTCATCATGCTACATGCCAAAAGCGGACAAACCTATAATATCGGTAACTCTGACGCCTATTCGCTTAAGGAAATTGCTGAAAAAGTTGCGATTTTTTTTCAGCCAAAATCAAGCATAATGACAAACACCTCTCTTGTTATGGATCATAATCATTCTATATTATTACCAGATGTAACAAAAGCCAAACAAGATTTTGGTCTTGAGCAGTTTACTGATATAAACATAGCAATTGAGAGAACCGCACAATGGTACAAAGAGGGTTTTAACAATGCCTAAAAAAGTAAAAATCAGTGATGAGATAGCAAGCTTTCTAAAAGATAAGGAAATTCGATATGTTTTTGGAATTATTGGCTCTGCTAATTCCCACATATTTGATTCAATAAATAATTTAGGTTATACACAGATTGTTTGCGTCCATCATGAGCAAGTTGCTACAATGGCAATGCAGGCTTATTACAGAGTTTCTGGGAAAATTACAGCAGCTTTAGTAACTGCTGGAGGTGGTAGTTCAAATGCTATCACAGGCGTTCTAAGTGCATGGGCTGACTCGATACCAGGCATTATTATTTCAGGACAAGAAAACACACGATTTATAGAGTCGATGAAAAATATGCGTATGTGGGGTATTCAAGGCTTTGATAGTACGTCTATGGTTAAAAAAATAACAAAATACTCTGTACTGGTGACAAAGCCAGAAAAGTCGATCTATGAATTAGAAAAGGCTTACTGTATTGCCAGCAAACAAAGGCCCGGACCTGTTTGGATTGATTACCCGATGGATATTCAGGGAGAGCGAATTTCAACAAACAGTTTGGAACATTTTAAAGTTAAAAAAACAAGTACTAAAACTGTTTCTGACTTGGATATGAATAATGTTTTAGAAATGATAAACCTGTCTAAGCGCCCAGTTTTTTGGTTGGGGCATGGAATTAGACTATCCAATTCCGAAAATAAAATTATACATCTTCTAGAGCGATACAAATTTCCAACTTTAGTTACTTGGGCTGGAATAGATATGCTAGAGGACTCCCATCCACTGAACTATGGGAGGGCGGGCGTTTACGGCAATCGTTCCGCAAATTTTGTTGTTCAAAATTCAGACCTGGTTATTGCTATTGGAAACCGATTGGCTGTTCCTATGATTGGATATGAGCATAATGAGTTTGCAAGGGAGGCTAAAGTTATCCAAGTTGATATTGACAAGCTGGAGTTGGAAAAAACACAAGATTTGGCTGATATAAGTATTGAGTCTGATGCAGGGGAGTTTATTGATAAATTGCTCAAAATGCACGATGAGCTAAAGATAGATTTACAGAATTGGAAAAATATTTGTGATGGGTACAAAGAGAGGTATCCTTATATAGGGCCGGAGCATGGCGATACAAACAATTTTATAAATTCATATCGTTTTATTGATAAATTAAGCAGACGTTTTAAGCCGGATCAAATTATTACAACTGATATGGGGACGGCCCTTTTATCGGGACATCAAGCGATACGTTTAACGAAAGGACAAAGACTAATGACATCAACTGGTCTTGGTGAGATGGGTTATGGTTTGCCAGCCGCTATAGGAGCTTCATTTGCCCATAACAAGGGTGAAGTAATAAGTTTAAATTGTGATGGTGGAATGATGATGAATCTTCAAGAGTTGCAAACTATTGTGCATTATCAGTTGCCAATAAAAATATTTATTTTTAATAATGATGGTTATTTGATGATTAAGCATACTCAAAAAAACCTATTTGAGGGTAGATATGTTGCAACTGATAAAAATAGCGGAGTCTCATGCCCTGATTTTTCCAAAATTTCTAACGCATTTCAGATTAGTTATTATTCTATAAAGACTTGGGATGATTTTGAGAGTGTGACGTCAAAAATTCAAGAAGAGAAGGGTCCTGTGATTTGTGATGTTTTCATGGATCCTGAGCAATACTCTTACCCTAAACTATCTCTAGCTGTCAAAGATGATGGGGTGATTGTGTCTCCGCCTCTAGAAGATCTGTCTCCATTATTGTCGAGAGATACTCTTGAGCATGAGATGATAATTGGATTACACTCAAAATCCAAAGATTTATAGAAAGCAATGATAGTGGCAATTTTAGGTGCGACCAGTCAAATTTCGAAGGATTTGGTTTTATCGTTTTCAACAAACAAAGACTATAGTTTTTTGCTTTTCAGTCGTAATACAACAATCTTAGAAGAATGGATTGATGCTGAAAATTTAAATAATAAATACCAGGCTCGAGAGTATGTTGAGTTCGGAGGGTTGCAAGATTATGATGTAATTATTAATTTTGTAGGAATTGGAGATCCTAAAAAGGCAAAGACAATGGGAAGCAACATTCTGAGTGTCACTGAGCAATATGACAATATGGCGTTAGACTATATTAAGAGTCATAAACAAACGAAATATATATTTTTAAGCAGTGGCGCGGCATATGGCGGTAATTATCAAGAGCCAATAAACGAACGCTCTGTTGCTACGGTGAACATTAATAATCTTGGTTCGACTGATTGGTATTCAATTTCTAAATTATACGCAGAAGCCAAACATAGGTCTTTAAGTGAATTATCCATTATTGATGTTAGAGTGTTTAATTACTTTAGCCATGCGCAAGATATGAATGCTAGATTTTTGATTGCCGACATTGTTCGATCGGTAATAAATAATGAAATACTCAGAACATCTGCTGACAATATTATTCGAGATTTTATTACACCACCAGATTTTTATAATTTAATACAATCTATTGTTGATTTTAAACCTATAAATTTGGCAGTAGATTGTTACACAAAATCGCCTGTTCTAAAATTTGACCTGTTGTCTGAATTGGAAAGTGAATTTGGATTGAAATATGAGATTAACAATAAGATTAATATTGTTAACGCTACAGGCTTTAAATTGAATTATTATTCAGCAAATAGAATAGCCAAGAAATTAGGATATCAGCCAACAAATACCTCATTAGAGGGTATTATCGAAGAAATTAGGTTATTGGTGTAGATAAAAACTAAAGAGATGCCGTTTATATGAAAGAAAAAATTCAAATTGTTGTATTGTCAAGAGATCGGCCAAAGTATTTAAAAGAATCAGTTGAGTCAGTTTTAAAACAAAAAGCCTCAAAAGAAAAATTCAAAATAATTATTTCTGATAATTCTGAGAAGGATGAGGTGGAAGAGATGATTGGTCGGGATTATTCCAGTAAAGACTTAAAGTACATTAGAAGGAAGCCAACCCTTTCTCCTATTGAGCATTTTCAATTGGTCATTTCTGAATGCGAGGAAAAGTATGTAGTTCTGTTTCATGATGATGATGTTATGCATCCTGATTACATTGAAACTATGTGGGAATTTATACAAAGAGAAGGTGTTGCTGCTGTCGGTTGCAATGAGTTTGTTTTCAAAGAGAAGTTTGCAAAATCTTTGCGCGCTAAGCCGCATAGTTTTAAAAGTCCTGAAACATTTATTAGCGAGAAAGATTTCTTAAAGCAGTATATTCCTGGCAGCAACGGGGTGTCTGTTTTTCCAGGGTATGTGTACAATGCAGCATGCCTGAAGAAGATTAGACTTAATAATGTTCGAAGAAAGGGCGGTGTTTCAGACATCTTAATGTTGAACTCGTTACTAAATCATGGCTCAATTGTCTGGATACCGAATTATTTAGTTTATTACAGACTTCACGATTCAAATGACGGTAATAATTTGTATACAGTAGATCACATTCAGTTGCTAAATCGCATGGCTCATAATGGTCTTAATAAAAGTACCGTTGCAGCACCAATGAGGTTTAACTACATGCTTCAATGGTTTTTAGCACAGAGATTTAAGAATCTTTTCCAATGGAGAAATAGAACTGTTTTTAAATATTTATTTTTCAAATCGTTCTACCTTATGAGTAAACCTGACTTATGGAAATCTCTTTTGAATAATAGATATATAAAAAATAAAATTCTTAAATGGCAATAATTATTGCAAGAAAGAGTTGATGGCTTTACTATATTTGGAAAATCTAATTCTACTAAATTCAAACTGTCTTAATAGGTATTCATCAGGTACAAAATATCCTGCCTTTATCTCGACAATAATATCATCTTCAAATCTCTTGTAGATTCCATGACTTTTGTTGTTTAAATTTACATATTCAATCTGTCTATCAATAGTAAGTCTAACATTGTGAATTTTATAGTAGTCTCTTTTGTAAGATACTCTTACTTTTGGCTTGCAAACCCCATAGTCTGTGTCAAATATGCCAATTGACATAATTTTTTTTAAATTGAACCTGTGATTAGTTGTTTTGTAGCGACCTTCGATGGAGGATATTTTTATTTCCAAAGCGCTGTTTTCAGCCTCATGTGGTTTCTTTGTGTAACTTCTGACTCGAATTTTTTTCCTTGGAACAACTCCTTCCTCAGAGTCTTTAAACATTTGCATTTGCTCATTATCAAAATAGGTGGAAGAAACAATCCTAGTATCGTATAGCTTGTAGCCGTCGTTATCATATATCCAATTCAATAAATTGTTTAATTGATTCTTGTGAACATGTAGTTTTTCTTCTTTTCTAAAGCTCATTGTGAGAATTCGATTAGCGAGCCTTGTTGCTGAAAAAAATGATTAGAGTGGCAGTTATGCTTTTCAATGGTTATTTTCCCACCCCAGAACTCCTGTTTTTTGTTGTACGCACTAAAACAGGTTTTGGTATTATCTACGGCAACGGTATTTGCCTTAATGATTGAAGAATCTTTAGCCACTAGGCCGGCATTAG
>Ga0255775_1005045_pt1 | contig 10179 bp, 13 predicted proteins | sample 011ome_26_FD_179973 | JGI IMG/M metagenome (GOLD analysis project Ga0255775, IMG submission 179973) | Coastal salt marsh microbial communities from the Groves Creek Marsh, Skidaway Island, Georgia - 011511BT metaG (version 2) | ecosystem: Environmental > Aquatic > Marine > Intertidal zone > Salt...
TAAAATGATTGATATTTGCAAATAAAAATTTTCTATTTATCAAAATGCAAAAAGCCTTTATTTAAATTTTTTAAAGGTATTCCATGTGTATCGAAAACTTTTAATTTTTTCCCATTGGTAATTTTACCAATACAGGTCAGTTTAATTTTCTCTTGCTTGGCTAATAATTCAATTTGACTTCTATTTTTTTGTGCTGCAGTTAGAATTAATTGGTAGTCATCTCCTCCATATAAAGCATAGTGATAGGCTTCATTTTTTTTTGTCCATGGATGAACAGGGAGTTGGTTGGAAAAAATTTCTGCGGATACCCCAGAGCTCTTTAAAATATGTGATAAGTCAGCAATTAAACCATCAGAAATATCAATAGCTGAATGAAATAATTTTTTTGCTTGCAAGCTGTAAATGTTGGATGGTTGGGGTTTATTTAAATATTCTATGAAAGTTTTTTTTAGACCATCTTTCATTGCTATCTTTTTTTTTACACAATCGAGTCCAATGGCAGCCAACCCAATTTTTCCAGTAACCCAAATATCGTCCTCTACTTTAGCCGCATCTCTTTTTAGGACATTTTTTTTAAAAACACTTCCAATGATGGTGATGGAGATTGAGGTTGCTCCTCGAGTTGTATCTCCTCCGATAATTTCTACTCCATATTTTTTTGCACATGCATGTAGGCCCTGAGAAAAGCCTTTGAGCCATTTCTCATTATGCTGATTTAAAGAGATAGATAATAATGCATAATTAGGCTTGCCACCCATGGCATAAATATCAGAAACATTTACTGCAAGTGCCTTCCAGCCTAGTTCAACAGGAGGGGTATCGGAAGAAAAATGGGTATCATTATTTAATGTGTCTTGAGATATCGCCCAAAATTCCCGTTTATTTTTATTAATGAGCGCAGCGTCATCTCCGATACCAAGCGGTACGTTGGTATTTTTTTTGAAATAGCGATTTATGATTTCAAACTCTAAAGTCATTTTTTGGGTCGAAATGATTTGACTATGGACTCATGTGTATCAATATGCGTACCACCAATTAAGTCTAAACAGTATGGAATAGCTGCAAAAATACCAGGCACGATGGTATTGTTTTCCGCATCTTTAAGTCCCTCAAGCGTCTGTTTAATTGCTTTGGGTTGCCCCGGAAGATTAATAACCAAGCTATTTTTTCTTATCACAGCAATTTGTCTTGATAAGATTGCGGTCGGCACAAAATTAAGACTAATTTGGCGCATTTGTTCGCCAAAGCCCGGTAATGTCTTATCAGCGATGGCAACTGTTGCTTCTGGTGTTACATCACGTTTTGATGGACCCGTGCCCCCAGTAGTAAAAATTAGCTCACATTTTTTTTTATCGATAAATTCAACTAAGGTTTTTGTTATCAGTTCATACTCATCAGGGATGATTGATTCTTCAGAGTCGAAAGGCTCTTTAAGCGCTTCTTGCAGCCATGTTTTTAACGATGGCAAGCCTTTATCCTCATAGATACCTTGACTCGCTCTGTCACTTATTGAAATTAAGCCAATTTTAATGAATTTTTTTTCCTGCATAATGTCTCTTTGAGTAATATAAACTATATTATCATTTCTTTAAGGTCCCCTTCATGATTAAACATCTCATTAATTTCTCTCTTATAATATTTGCAACCTTATCCTCGTTAGTCTATGCCGAAGAAAACCTCTTTGAGAAGAATTATCAATCCCAAAGCCCTAAAGGTTTTAAATCGTTTGTATCATCTCCAGACACAAAAATCATGCGGGGTTGGTCAAGGGAGTCTGACAATATAAAAATGTTGGAGGATGGTTACGATCTAATGGGTTTTAGTGGCTTCACAAGCACCAATCTCCCTCCAGAGCTTGCCCTAGCTCATGGAAAATCAATACAAGCTGATATGGTTCTTATTTATGATAGACAAATTAATGAGAATACCCGAGCTACTGCAATCAAAAGAGCGCGTGAAAGTGTTCTAACTAAGCAGCTTGATAAAGACGGTAATACGACCGAGATTATTATTGATGAGAAAGATTTAGTGGACCCGAATGCAAAGTATGAGTTCTATGCTTCCTATTGGGTAAAATTACCTAAGCCCACCTTTGGAACTCACTTCATTAAGCTTACAAATCAAAATACGGAAATTGAGAATCCCGGTATTCAAATTATTGCTGTGATTAAAGACTCACCTGCCTTTAATGCAGGAATTTTACGTAAAGATAGCATTACAGCTGTGAACGATGTAAAAGTGAATGACCCAAGTGAATTTGTGAAAATCATTCAACAGAACAAAGGTAAATCTATAAAAGTTACATTTCTTCGCAAGGGTGAGGAGATGACTGTGATGGTAGGTATTTAGTCTTTGATAATCTGATTGATTATTTTGAACAAACTCCTAGATGATTTAGGGGCTGAATTGTTCTCTTTCTCTGTTATAGCATTTTTTAGTATGGAACGCAGTTGTTGAACGTCAGTTTTGGGATACTGATTGATGAAGTCGGTCATGGAATCTGGTGTTAAAATAAGCTTGTCGCGCCATTGCTCTGCTAAATGAAATAACTGATGTGCGTGCTGCGAGTGATTCTTGATCACATCGTATTGCGCATGTGCCTTATCCAAATTAATTGCCCGCAATAATCGTCCAATAAAAAGTAGTTGCCTTTTTTTTGCGCTCAAAGACTTTATTTTTTTATATTCACTGATTGCGTCCACAATATCTTGAGGCAAGCCAAGTTTTTTTAGTTGGTCTTGACTTAACTGAGCAATCTCTTTGCCAAAGTTGATAACGTCTTGCGACTGTTTTTTTAGCTGTGTTTTACTTATTTCTTCCATATGATTGGAACTTATACTCAATCTTATTTTTTAAATCACCTGTATCATAACAGTTTTATAATTTTAACTTTAGCCAATTGAAAACCACCATTATGACCAACAATGATTTAAGTAACATAGCTGCTTTTGCCCTTGAGAAGGCAAAATCAAATGGTGCTTCTGATGCGGAAGTAGAAATTAGCGTCGCCACTGGAAAAAGCATAACTGTCAGACTTTCTGAGCTTGAAACTATTGAGATGAATAATGATAAAAGTTTTTCTCTTTCAGTGTATTTTGGAAAAAAAAGGGGATTGGTTACTAGCTCTGATTTTAGTTTGCAGGCCATAGAAAATTGTGTTCTATCCGCTTGCCAAATCGCCAAATATACCCAAGAAGATGAAGGGTATGGTTTGGCTGATAAAAGTCTATTAGCAAAAGATATCGCTGATTTAGAGGTTTATTTTCCTTTTGACCTTACAGAAAGTTTTATGATTGACCATGCCCTAGCCACTGAGGCTGAGGCATTAGGATTTAATACATTTATTAAAAATTCAGAGGGGGTTCAGTTTTCAAACTCCGAGGCAAACTTTATTTATGCAAATAGTAATGGTTTCGCTGGGGGGTTTCCATCCTCACGGATTACCCTTAGTTGCTCAGTTATCGCAAATGATGACGGTCAAATGCAGCGTGATAGCCTATATACAACCGCACGGAATTTCTCTGACTTACGGAATAATATTGATCTGGGAAAGGAAACTGCAAGAAGAGCTGCTAGTAAATTAAATCCTAAAAAAATTAAGACTGGTCGATACCCAGTAATTTTTGAGGCACCAATAGCAACATCATTAATATCAACCTTAGTATCAGCATTATCAGGTGGGAATCTATATCGTCAGAACTCTTTTTTTCTTGATGCATTGGGTAAAAGTATTGCTTCTTCACATTTGACTATCACTGAAAATCCTTTTTTGAAAAGGGGAAATGCAAGTACTTATTTTGACGATGACGGCGTTCGTGTAAGTGAGCGTAAAGTTGTGAATCAAGGCCAACTTAATGGTTATTTTCTATCAACTTATACGGCTAGTAAACTAAATTTAACTTCCACCGGGAACGCAGGAGGTGCACATAATTTGATTATAGAAACATCCAATGTAAGCTTTGATGATATGTTAAAAAATATGGGGACAGGACTTCTTGTCACTGATATTTTAGGGCATGGAACCAATATGGTCACTGGAGATTATTCTAGAGGGGCATCTGGTTTTTGGGTAGAGAACGGTGAAATCGCATTTCCCGTTGAAGAAATTACGGTGGCAGGAAATCTTAAAAATATTTATAAAGATATTCGATTGATTGCAAACGACGTATACCTAAATAGCTCTAAATATACCGGATCAATACTCATTAACGAAATGACTGTGGGATCAAATAATTAGTTATTTTGTAGGCGAGGTGTATGAAACTTTTTCTGACCCTGATAAGTTATCTTCTTTCATGTTAATTTCTTCATCGGATAGATATAGCTCATACTCGCTTAAATTTGTAGAATCTTCAGATTCACCATTTCCCTGTTTACTTAACATGTTGTAATCTTCATAGAGGTCTTGTTCTTCTTCATCGTTTATCAATCGCTCACGGTATTGAAGGTACGAGTCACGTTGGAAGGCATATGGGTCGAGTGCTGCTTCGTCTAAAATCGCAGTAGCGTTCAAGAGTTCTGCTCGGGCATCAATGAATTGTACAACTCTAATAGCATTTCTTACCCTAACATTTTCAATATATGAAATGGGATCAAAGAATAGTGAGTCGACGAGAAGGCCACCAGTATCTCTTACGGTTGAGGGGCCTAGAAGCGGAAGCACAAAGTAAGCACTATTTTCCCATCCATAGAAGGCAAGTGTTTGACCAAAATCTTCTTTTCTTCTCTCGCCACCATTCATCGAATGTACATCAATAAAACCAAGTAAACCTATCGTTGTATTAACTACAACACGGCCACCGTCGTTAATTGCATGCTCACCTTTGAGTTGCAAAATATCGTTGATAAAAGTAATGAAGTCCCTGATGTTATTAAAGAAGTTATTAATGCCCTTCACGACGGGTTCTGGGGTCACTGCAACATAGGCCTTAGCAACGGGTTCAGCTACATATTCATCTGCAGTCTCGTTAAATGCAAAAATTGCACGGTTGTATCCCTCCATGGGATCTTTATCATCAACGGTTGCACAACCGGTCAAAAGCCCAAAAAGGATTATAAAAAGATACGAGTAAAGTTTTTTAATCATATTCTGTTCAATTATCCTCGAATGTTGTGTTTGAGTCTACAAATTTTCGCTTTAGGGGCCTTAATTCAGTTATGGTGTTGTATTTAAACAACATGCTTAAGATCATACATTTTTAAAGCTTTGTCACGTTGTTCCTTGTGGTTGATAATCGGGAATGGATACTCTTTACCTAAATGAACCCCAAAGTTTATTGGATCTTTTTCAAAAGGGACCCATGGTGCGTGAATCTGTTTGGCATTAAGCGATGATAGATTGGGGATATATTTTTTTATAAACTTTCCCTCACTATCAAATTTTTCAGATTGCAAAATTGGATTAAAAATTCTAAACCACGGCTGCGCATCACAACCTGTTGACGCAGCCCATTGCCAACCCCCGTTGTTTGCTGAAAAATCATAATCAATCAACTTTTCTGCAAAATAGGCCTCACCCCAACGCCAATCAATCAAAAGATCTTTAACTAGAAAAGAGGCGACAACCATTCTTAGACGATTATGCATGAAGCCAGTTTGATTTAATTGCAGCATCGCTGAATCAATAATAGGAAAGCCTGTTTTTGCATTCTTCCATGCATCAAAGAAATCCTCATCATTTTCATATTTCACTTGATCAAATTGTTGTTTGAAACTTTTACCTTCATTTATATGTGGAAAGTTCGCAAGAATTTGAAAATAAAAATCCCGCCAAATAAGTTCATTTAACCAAGCTGAGGCCCCATGGCTTTGTTGATCTATGGCTAGCCTTGCCAAATGTCTAATCGAAACCGTTCCAAATCGATTATGAACGGAAAGATATGAGACTCCCTTCGTAGCTGGAAAATCTCTTTTATCTTTGTAATGGTGTATTCGATGTTTAAAATCTTCGAGAAGCTTATTTGCTCCCATAGTACCAAATTCAATTTTTAATGAACGAAGATTCGTTTGCTGAAAACCCATCTCCTCCAATGAAATTAGTTTTTTTTGCGCTATTTTAGCTAAACGATTCCTATTTTTTTCACAATCAAATTGTTGAATCCCTTCAAAGGTAATTTTTTTTAATACATTGTTTCTATAAGGTGAAAAAACAGTATATGGGTTTCCATTCGCCGTAAGAATTTCTTTTTCTTCAAACAAAACTTGGTCTTTATATTTAAATAAAGCTTTATTTTGACTCAATAGTTTGGAGGCAACCTCATTATCTCTGTCAATTGCATAGCCTTCATAATCTTTATTAATAAATAGCGCATCACAATTAAGGTTTTCTACAAGTTTAGGAATTAAATTTTTTGGGTCTCCGTATTCAACAAAAATATCTGAGCCAAGAGTATTCAAGTGTTCTTTTAAGCAGCGAATTGATTCCCAAATAAATTCGACTCGACGGTCTTTTTTGTTCTTAAGATTATTTAGTATATTTACATCAAAAATAAAGCAACAAAAAACAGATTCTGAGCGTTCTAGTGCATGAAATAGCGCGGCATTGTCGTAGAGACGAAGATCACGACGGAACCAAACTAAACTTTTTTTAAAATCATTATTCACGATGGTATGGGTGATTTTTTAAAATACAAAAAGCTCTGTATATTTGTTCAATAATTATTACCTTAGCAAGGTGATGCGGAAGAGTCAGGGCAGATAGACTCATTACCAAGTTTGCTCTTTTAAGAAATTCATTATCAAGACCATCTGCACCTCCAATCACAAAAGCTATTTTTGAAAAATTTTCCAACGTTTTTTGCAGTTTTTCTGAGAATTTTCTGGAAGAGTAAGACTTGCCATTTTCATCGAGTGCAACAGTAAAGAATCCTGATACATATTTATTGATAATTTCAGCTTCTTTTGATTTCTTCTTCTTATTCTCAATTAAATGACAAGGTTTTATTTCAATCAGTTCAATACTGATTTCAGATGAAAGTTGTTTTAAATAGCTTTTGCATGACTCAGTCACCCAATTAGGTGTTGAATTGTTTACCGATATTATCTTTATAAACAATTGATTTTAAACTGACCAGAGTTCTTCAAGATTGTAGTAGGCGCGTGTTGTTGGTGTCATTATGTGGACTATGATGTCGCCAAAGTCTACAAGTACCCAATCGCCCTCGGTTTCCCCCTCAATACCTACGATATCAATTTTTGATTGCTTAAGTTTCTCTTGAACATTTTCTGCTAGAGCTTTTGCTTGTCTAGATGAACTTGCACTAGCTATAACCATGAAATCTGCAATTGAACTAATCTTTCTTACATCTAGTGAGACAATATCAAAAGCTTTGATGTCCTCAAGAGCACTGATTACCTCTTGCTTTATTTGTTCTACCGAAATCAATCGAAAATTAGGCTACCTGCATAGCAATTGAATTTTTACTTATTGTGATTTGATTTTTTTTGTCCACATAAACGAGCTGCGGCCTGTATGATTTAAGTTCTAACTCATTGTAATTGCCATATGTTGCAATAATTAGCATATCACCCGGATTTGCTTTATGTGCAGCCGCACCATTAATTGAAATAATTCCAGAATTCGGCTCAGCCGAAATGGCATAAGTTGTAAAACGCTCCCCATTAGTGATGTTATATATACTAATCTGTTCATATTCTTGAATATCCGCAGCCTTAAGAAGCTCGGTATCAATTGCACAAGAACCTTCATATTCGAGTTCGGCATGAGTAACTGTTACTCGGTGTAATTTAGACTTAAGCATTTTACGGTGCATATTTTCTTTCCATATAAATAATCGTGATCATTATAGTCAGTAAGCTCATTCTATGCAAAATTCTATGTTATCAATAAGTCTAATTTTATCAAAATATGCTGCAGCTAAAATAATTAATGCTTTGTCATCTAAATTTGGTTGAGTAAGTTTTTCTTGTGTTTTAACCTCGAGGTAATCGACATGCCAATTTTTTTGCAACAGTTTTTCTTTTGCAAGATAGGTTTGTTCCTCAATATCTGCTATTGATTTTATTTTTAAGCTAGCTTCAAAAAGAATTTGAAAGAGATCTGCTGCTTTTAATTTATCTTCCAGTAAATTATTTCTAGAGCTCAAAGCTAAATTGTTTTTATCTCTGACAGTATCAACTGAAATGATATTTACTTCTGGGTAGGCTATCTTGCAAAATTTTTCAATAATACAGAGTTGTTGATAATCTTTCTTTCCAAGGATCAAATAAGATGGGCCAATCATTCCAAGGAGAATATCAATAACATTAATTACACCATTAAAATGACCAGGACGAAATTTTCCACAAAGCTCATGAGCAATACTGCCTAATTCATAATTTTTTTTTGATGAATTTGGATATATTTCTTTCTCTGTGGGAATAAAAACTTTTGCAGAGGGAAAATTTTCTGCAATAAGTGATAAATCTTCAGTGATTGTGCGTGGATAATTACGAAAATCGTTCTGGTCATTGAATTGCGTCGGATTTATAAAAATAGAAATAATCATTTCATGACTTTTTTTAAATGCCACATTAAAGAGTGCAAGGTGACCATTATGCAAATTACCCATGGTTGGCACGAAACTTATTTTTTTATGTTCTTTAACGTGTTCTTGTAATTCAATAGTGGTCTCAATTATTTGCATGGAGTCTATTTATTAACAGATTCAATAAATTGATTGAGAAGGTTCTTTACTGGTAATGCAGAAATACCATTTGGAAAGGTTTTTGGAGAGGAAAGGTTTTTGGAGAGACCTAAAATATCATATAGAATTTCAACGGCTCCATCACAGTTTTTTGATGAGCGGAAACCAATAGTCGGAATATTTAAATTATTCGTTACAAGCGTATCAATATTCGCATCCGTCATTGACAAAACTATCATGCATGCACCACTTACCTCGAGTGATTTTGCTTTTCCTAGGTAATCTTCAGGATTTTTTAACCTTTTTATTTTTGGAGAAATTTGTGGGGTATATCCTATATGCGCGCAAACATAAATTTCATTTTGATATAAAAATGAGACAATGTCATAAATTTCTTCATCGCCTTCAATTTTTATAATATCGGCTCCAGCAGCAATTAATTTTCTGGCATTTTTTAATGCTAGCGCTTTGGTTTTGTAGGAATTAATGGGCAAGTCAGCAATTATGGGTGTTTTAGTTGCACCTTGCCTGACAGCTTTGGTATGGTAAATCATTTCATCAAGCGTTACATTGTGAGTATTTTTTTCCCCTTTAATTGTCAAACCAAGTGAGTCACCTACAAGAATTGCATCGCATTTCGTCTGCTGAATCAAGTTAGCAAAAGTTGCGTCATAACATGTAAGAATTGCAATTTTTTTTGTTTTAAGAAGTTTCTTTATATTTCTCATTTCTAAATTAAGCTTGGATTAAAATATTCTCGAATACTTGAGATTTGATTAATTCGATCAATTAAAATATTTAGAGCTGATTTATCCTCAAGGAGATCAATATTTTCATTATTAACAATCAATACATTCGAATCATGATTGTTATGAAAGTAACTACTATAAGACTCTGCGATTCTCTCTAGGTATTCTCGAGTTATTCTCTGCTCATAGTTAATATTTCTTTTTTGTACTCTTTGTCTTAACAGCTCAACGGGGGTTTGCAGATAAATAACAAGATCTGGTGTGGGAGCTTTAAGCTCTAAATGTTGATATATCTGGTGGTACAGTTTAAATTCCTCATCATCAAGATTTAGTTTTGCAAAGATAGGATCTTTTTGCAAAAAGAAGTCTGCAATCACACCGCTGCTAAAAAAATCTTTTTGTTTAAGTTCGCTAATTTGATTCGCGCGCTGGAACAGAAAAAAAAGCTGAGTGGGGAGGGCATAGTGCTGCATATCCTCATAAAATTTAGGTAAAAAAGGATTACGCTCGGCCTTTTCTGAAAACATATTTGCATGATATTCATTGGCTAGTAGTTTTGCCAATGTAGATTTACCTGAACCTATTGGACCCTCAACAACTATGTAGGGGTACCTATTAAAAATATTCAATTTCCCACCTTTTTTATTCCGTCATAGCTCAATTGACTCAGTAGTTTTTTTATTGGCATTTTGTTGATAAAAATATTTGGTGCTATTTCCTCTAGAGGCAATAAAACAAAAATTCTTTCCATCATTCTAGGGTGAGGGATCGAAAGATTATTATCA
>Ga0255775_1005047_pt1 | contig 10176 bp, 9 predicted proteins | sample 011ome_26_FD_179973 | JGI IMG/M metagenome (GOLD analysis project Ga0255775, IMG submission 179973) | Coastal salt marsh microbial communities from the Groves Creek Marsh, Skidaway Island, Georgia - 011511BT metaG (version 2) | ecosystem: Environmental > Aquatic > Marine > Intertidal zone > Salt...
ATTGCAATAAATAGTCACCATAACCGCTTTTTTCCAACGGCTTAGCGATTGTTTCCAACTGCTCGGTATCAATCCACTGATTGCGCCAAGCAATTTCCTCTGGACAAGCAATTTTAAGGCCTTGGCGTTTTTCCAAAGTATGTACAAATTGTGATGCCTCTAATAATGATTCGTGTGTGCCTGTATCTAACCATGCCATGCCTCGACCCATCACTTGTACATCTAACTTGTGCTGTGTGAGGAAGTGCTGGTTAATACTGGTAATTTCCAACTCGCCACGTGCTGATGGTTCAATAGCCTTAGCAACATCCACTACACTGTTGTCATAAAAATACAAACCGGTTACTGCATAATTTGATTTTGGCTGCTCAGGTTTTTCTTCAATTGACAGTGCCATGCCCTGCTTGTCAAAATCAACCACGCCATAAGCCCTAGGATTACTCACTGGATAAGCAAACACTGTTGCACCTTCTGCCTTACTGGCGGCACTACGAAGCAAGTCTGAGAATTCGTGACCAAAAAACAGATTGTCGCCTAAAACCAAAGCACAAGAACTATCTCCAATAAATTCCTCGCCAATAAGAAACGCTTGTGCCAAGCCATCAGGAGACGACTGTACGGCATAAGATAAATTCATGCCCAATCTTGACCCATCACCCAATAATTGTTCAAAGCGGGGCGTGTCTTGTGGTGTTGAAATGATCAATATATCTTTGATACCCGCCAACATCAAAGTGCTTAACGGATAATAAATCATCGGCTTATCATAAATAGGTAGCAGCTGTTTAGACATTGCCTGTGTGACAGGGTGTAGTCTTGTGCCTGATCCGCCTGCCAATATAATTCCCTTCATGACTTAATTACTCCCAATCTTTCACCTTGGTAACTACCATCTTTGACTCGATCGCACCAAATTTGATTATCCAAATACCACTGTACAGTTTTTCTAATGCCTGTTTCAAAGGTTTCGTCTGGCACCCAGCCTAGCTCATTGGCAATTTTACTCGCATCAATGGCATATCTAACATCGTGCCCAGCACGATCTGTCACATAAGTAATTAGTTGCTCATATTTTGAAACACCTTTATGCTGACTCGGCATCAAATCATCCAATATTGCACAAACAACTTTAATCACTTCAATGTTTTGCATTTCATTGTGCCCACCAATATTATAGGTTTCTCCAACCTTTCCATTTAAAGCAACATGCAGTAATGCTCTAGCATGATCATTCACATAAAGCCAATCACGCACCTGCTTTCCATCGCCATAGATCGGCAAATCTTTACCCTCTAAGGCATTCAAAATAATCAATGGGATTAGCTTCTCTGGAAATTGATATGGGCCATAATTATTAGAACAATTGGTAATCAATGTTGGTAGGCCGAATGTTCTTTGCCAGGCACGCACCAAATGATCAGAACTGGCTTTAGCCGCTGAATAAGGCGAACTAGGCGCATAAGAGGTTGTCTCAGTAAATAAGTCATCCACCCCCTCTAGATCACCATAGACCTCATCAGTCGAGACATGATGAAAGCGAAAATCATTCTTTTTATCGTTATCCAGGCTCGACCAATACTCCTTTGCTTGCTCTAGCAAAACATAAGTGCCGACAATATTGGTCTGAATAAACTCTCCTGGTCCATCTATTGATCGATCAACATGAGACTCTGCAGCAAGGTGCATAATTACATCAGGTTGGTGCATATTTAGTACGCGCTTAATTTTACCAGCATCGCAAATGTCCACTCGCTCAAACACATACCTATCATTACCATCGATAGAGGTTAATGATTCTAGATTGCCTGCATAAGTTAACTTATCAACATTAACAACACTGTGATTCGTACAATTAATAATGTGTCGAATGACGGCCGAACCAATAAAGCCTGCACCACCTGTAATTAAAAATTTCATGATTTGGCTTTAAGGCTAGACTTTATCAAACCGAGAGAAATAGCTATAAATACTGCATAGAACAACGTAGTAGATTGGTGATCAAAAACTCCAGAGGTAAAAGAATAAAACGTGTAATGCAACACAAGAACCATAGTAAATATAATTGGCACCCGATCATTATGTCGAATTTTTTTCTTAGAAGCGTGAAAAGCTCTTTTGATTGGAGTTAATAACACCAATAAAAACGCAATAAAACCAACAACTCCTTGCTCCACTAAGCTAGAAATATACTCACCATGTGGGTGATTAAATTGCCCAATATATTGGTTAACCTTTTTTTGATTGATTAAAACTTGCTTGTGCTGAGCATATTTCCCTTCACCAACACCTATAACAGGGTTAGATTTAATAATTTCATAGGCTGCCTTCCACATCTCTAATCGTGAACCACTTGATGTATTAGACTTACCATCTTCCACCCAAGATGACACACCAGAAAAAGCTAAATCAATCCTATTCTCAACTCTAGTTTGAGGAACAAGATAGGCTATTAGAACGATACTTAAAAAAGCTGCAAAAATAATTGATTTAATTCGGGAATGCCACCCCATTGGATTTAATATTAAAATCACTATTATTGATAGAAAAGCTGCAATCCACACTCCTCTACCTCCAGATAATAATGAAGCTACCATTCCTAATAAGGCAGCGGAAAAAAATATTAAATTTAATATTTTACTACGATCTTGATGAATAAAAAGAAAATTCGACAGTCCAAATATAGAAGCATACAGGGTCACAATGCCAGTATTGTCCTGAAAATCATATAAGCCGTATGATCCAAATTCAAGCATTAATTGATTAACACCAATAATAGTTGACGCAGCTACTATACTCCAAATAAACCAATTAATACCAATAGAGAGCTTCCTAGTAAAAAGAAAAATTGGCAACACTAAGACTAATCTAGAAGGTGTATCTAAGTCATGCCAATCACCGTCAAACCACCATACACTTAATGCCACAATCACAAAGTAAGTGCCAAATGAAAGAAGAAAGTATCGCTCCCATCTCTCTAAAACAACTTTGTCTCTGTATAATCCTAGACCAACAAGACTAAGAATCAACATTAATACGACTAGCAACCCTCCCTTTGGAAAGGCAATAATAGCAACCGGCAATATTAAGATTAATAAGCTTGATACTAAAACAATTAAAGACGCTAATTTATCAAGAAATGACATTTACTTAACAATAGAAAATGAATAAGATTAAGTTATTTTATCACCCAATCTTCTGGATTTTTGTTTATCTATGTGTCCATTTGGTGGTTCGTCTATCACTTAGCCAAACTTTACAGGTTGATGATAGAGAGCAAGTATTTTTTGCACAAAATCTCTTACTAGGATACCCAATGCCACAACCGCCTTTATACAGTTGGCTTAGCTGGAGTATGTTTCAAATATTTGGCATAGGGTTGCTGGCATTAACCTTACTTAAATACGCACTAATTGCTGCAACTTTTTGGCTAACTTGGTTGGTTTCTGGGCAGTTATTCCAGCACTTACAGACACGATATATAGCGACATTTTCTTACTTGTTAATGCCGTCATTTGCTTGGCATATGCACCAAGGGTTTACCCATACCATTCTACTAGGTTTTGGAATTATTCTATCACTACACGCAGTACTCTCTCTAAAAAACAACCCTAATATAAAAAATTATTTATACTTAGGGTTGGCGCTAGGAATAGGCCTAATGGGTAAATATAGCTTTCTACTCTTCATGATTCCGATTCTTATTGCCGCACTCACTATTGATTCCTATAGATCTCTTATGCTGAATAAACGATTCTTATTAACTTTAGGGATTTTTTTGTTAATTATTACCCCACACACTTATTGGTTGACAGAGCACTATCAAGAAATATTTTCCATGGCAGATCAAAGATTGCAAGTTAGTGGTGACAATCTGATATTAGACCGCCTCAAATCTGTTGGGAAATTTTTCGGGTCAGCCATCGCATTTGTAACTCCTTTTGCACTGTTATTTCTTATTAGCAACTGGAGACAACTATTTAACCAAGACAAGCAATTGGTCAAGCAAGATAATTCTCTATTGTCTCGTTTTTATTGGATTATTGTTATTTCTGTCTTGGTTTTAGCGATATTTATCAGTATGCCTCATTTTAAAGTTAGGTGGTTTCACCCATTAATGATGCTCTTTCCATTATGGATGTTATTACGCATTGAGCGTAAAACTCTTCTATCACCCAAAGTTACCAAGTGGTTTTATAGCTTTGTCATTCTATTAACCATCTTAGTATTATCAGTCCGTATTATGCAAATGACAATTGGACCCGAACTTGGAAAATATGGTCGACTCAATAAGCCTATTATAGAAACACTGAACAAACTACCTGATGAGTTAACCAACAATGCCATTATTAGAACCGACGACTATTTTCTTGGACCTCACCTATTGTTAAAATACCCAAACCATATCATTATCAATTCTAAGAGCTTTAACGGCCTTTCTCTAAGTGATTCAAATAAGTGCCTCTGGCTGTGGGATGATGATGAAAACCATTCCAAACCAAAAACCCAGAAAACACTAAAGACTGGGAAATTAGAAACCCATGTGGCTGAATTTAAATACACTTTATTTTATTCACTTAGCCCAGCACAAGAGTGTCGCTAAGAGTCTTGTAGCGCTTCTCGTCTAATCAACATAAGATTGCGCACGTACACAAACAAACCCATGCCTTGACCAATAATAAACACGGGGTCTTGTCTAAGGATGGCATAACTAAGAAGCGTCAAGCCGCCCGCCAAGCTAAAATACCAAAATGCATTAGGAATAATGCTTTTCTTGTGTTTTTCGCTATGAATCCACTGAATTAAAAAACGCATAGAAAATAGCGCTTGGCCAGCAAGCCCTAGGATTAACCATGAAGTCGGAATATCTTGCATTTAAAGCTCCTGTATATCAGTAAGTCGTGCGCGATTCTGCAGCCAACGAACACCCAAAATATCAACAATACCCACCCATAGGCGATTGTGGAATCCATATTTAGACACACCCAATGCACGATGACGGTGATTAACTTCAATAGACACTACACGACCACCTTGGCGTTGAAATAATGCCGGAATATAACGATGCATATGATCAAAATATGGCAATGATAAAAAACTATCACGTGCAAAAACCTTAAGACCGCATCCTGTATCAGGCGTACCATCCCTTAACAATCTGTCTCGTATACCATTGGCGTATTTTGAAGAAATTCGCTTTAGCCAAGTATCTTTGCGTTTTTTACGATATCCAGCAACCACAAGCCATGGGTCTGCAGCCTGATTATTGATCAACTCATTGTGTAGATTTGGAATATCCGCCGGATCGTTCTGACCATCACCATCTAGTGTGGCTATCCAGGCTGATTTTGCCTGTTGAACGCCTGTTCTTACTGCGGTTGATTGTCCACTATTTTTAAGGTGTTTAATTACCCTGAGCTCTGTTAATTTTTGTTTAATTTTTAACAGTACATCGAGTGTTTTATCCGTACTGCCATCATCTACTACAATAATTTCATATTGATATTTTTTAGACAAGGCTGTAACAATCTCATTAATTAAAATACCGATACTTTCTTCTTCGTTATGCACCGGTATGACGACAGATAAATCCATATGTTTTTAAGAGTAATCGAAAATTAGCATATACTACCCTATGTATTAACTTTATTGACAAAAGTACATGAGTAAAAAAGTGGTTTTTTTGGACCGAGATGGTGTCATTAATAAAGAAGTAGGTTATCTACACAAAATCGAAGACTTTCAATTTATTGATGGGGTATTTGACGCTTGCTTGAACCTTCAATCACTTGGGTTTGAATTGGTTGTTATTACTAATCAATCTGGCATTGGTCGAGGCTACTATAGTAAAGATGAATTTCACACGGTTAATGATTGGATGTTGCAACAATTTAACAATCAAGGGGTTAACATTCTTGATGTGTTTTTCTGTCCACACGGGCCTGAAGATGGTTGCTCTTGTCGAAAACCCAAGCCAGGCATGTTGCTAACAGCCAAAGAAAAGTATGATATTGACATGAGTCAGTCCTGGATGATTGGCGATAAAGAGGCTGATGTCTCAGCAGCCAATGCGGCAGGCATTAACAATACTATTTTGGTAAAAAGTGGCCATGACATCGACGAAGAAAATTCAAACACCAAGTACGTGTTGGACTCTATTAAACAGGCTCAGACAGTGATTAAAGACTAAAGATTATTATACGCCTTGTACCATTTGGCAAAATTTTCAACACCTTGCTTAACACTCATACTCGGCTTGTAGCCAAACTGCTCTACTAGATCGTCTACATCTGCATAGGTATCTGGCACATCTCCTGGTTGGAGTGGTAGTAGTTCTTTCTCCGCTTTCTTACCGAGTGAGGTTTCTAGTGCTTCAATATAATCCATTAACTCTACTGGATTGTTATTACCAATATTGTAAACTCTATATGGCGCACTACTTGTGGCTGGATCTGGATTATTGCTATCCCAGTCTTCATTAGGTGGTGCTGGTCTATCTAGTATTCTAATGATGCCTTCGACAATATCATCAATGTAGGTAAAGTCTCTACGATGTTTACCGTAGTTAAATACAGTGATTGGCTCGTCATTCATAATGGCTCTGGTGAACTTTTGCAGTGCCATGTCAGGCCTGTCATAAGGGCCGTATACCGTAAAAAATCTCAGTCCTGTGGTTGGCAAACCGTACAAATGTGAATAAGTATGTGCCATTAGCTCATTGGCTTTTTTGGTAGCCGCATACAAGCTCACTGGGTGGTTAACCGCCTCATGCGTAGAGAATGGCTGTTTGGTGTTTAAACCATACGTAGAGCTTGATGATGCGTACACAAGGTGCCCTACTTTGTTTTGTCGACATCCTTCCAAGATGTGGGCAAAGCCTACTAAATTGGTGTCAATGTAAGCCAGTGGATTTTCAATGGAATAACGCACCCCTGCTTGAGCAGCCAAATTAACCACACCTTCAAATTGCTCGTCTTTAAACAGCTTAGCCATAGCCTCGCGATCTTCAAGATTCATTCTAATATGAGTGTAGTTAGGATGATCTTTGTGGCGAGCTAAGCGCGCTTCTTTTAAGGCAGGATCGTAATAGTCATTATGATTATCAATACCGACAACTTCATCACCCCTATCCAGCAATCTAATTGAAAGTGCTGAACCAATAAAACCTGCTGAGCCTGTTACTAATATTTTCATTTTATTTATTATGTGTTTAATCTGAGTGGAATAAATCTCTTGTGTAGACCTTGTCTTTAACATCTTGCAGTTCATTCGCCATTCTATTGGCAACAATCACATCACTGATTTGTTTAAATTCTTCCAAATTATCAATCACTTTTGAATGGAAGAATTTATTCTCACCTTGCTCTGATAATACTGGCTCATAGATAACCACTTCAATACCTTTGGCTTTAATGCGCTTCATAATGCCTTGAATACTTGACGCTCTAAAATTGTCAGAGCCGCTCTTCATAATAAGACGATGTATGCCTACTACTTTAGGATTTTTAGCAATGATTGAGTCTGCAATAAAATCTTTACGGGTAGAGTTAGCATCTACAATTGCACTGATTAAAGCGTTAGGCACATCTTCATAATTGGCTCTGAGTTGCTTGGTGTCTTTTGGCAAACAATAGCCGCCATAGCCAAAAGATGGGTTGTTGTAATGCGAGCCAATCCTTGGATCAAGACCCACACCTTCGATGATTTGTTTTGAGTCTAGGCTATGCGCTTCAGCATAAGAATCCAGTTCATTAAAATAAGATACTCTCATCGCCAAATAAGTATTACTAAAAAGCTTGACCGCTTCTGCTTCAGTAGAATCGGTAAAGAGAATATCGACATCTTCTTTTATCGCACCTTCTTGCAAAAGGTTGGCAAATACTTCAGCTCTATTGGACTTCTCACCGACAATAATGCGTGAAGGATGCAGGTTGTCATAAAGCGCCAAACCTTCTCTTAAGAATTCTGGTGAAAAAATAATGTTATCAATCTTAAACTTATCTTTAATGCTTTGAGTGTAACCGACTGGCACAGTTGATTTAATCACCATGATCGCATCTGGATTGATACTCATAACATCTTGAATAACCGCTTCTACAGATGAGGTGTTAAAGTAGTTGTTGGTGGTATCGTAATCTGTTGGTGTGGCGATAATGACAAAGTCAGCATCTTTATAGGCTAGCTCTTTGTCTAGAGTAGCAGCAAAGTTAAGATCTTTATTAGCTAGGAAATCTTCGATCTCAGCATCAACAATAGGGGATATTTTATTATTAAGCTGTTCGATCTTCTCAGGAACAATATCAAGCGCAACAACCTCATGATTTTGGGATAGGAGCATGGCGTTTGAAAGGCCAACGTAGCCAGTGCCGGCTATGGTGATTTTCATGATTTTTCCTTAAATAGTAATTCTTTCGTTATTTTAACAATAACGTCCACTTTGATTGCTTTAATTGAAAAGTCATTCTTATCAATCTTGTAAGGATCAACTTTTGATTCAGATTCAATAACTCGATTAATATCTGTGGCGTACGTATTACGATATCCTGGCGTTGAACCAAATAGCGTAATAGAAGGAATATTAAGCGCCCAAGCCATATGCGTTGGGCCGGTGTCCCCGCCAATTACTAAATCTACCTGTGAAATAACTAACTTTAGCTCATCTAAAGTTAATTGACTCGCAACACTTGAATTCTCTGAACCGGCGTGTATTTGATCTGCCATGAGTTTTTCTTCTAAAGAGCCCCACAAAATAATAATATTTGCATCTAATTCATTAGCCAATTGAATATATTTTTCTACGGGGTAAATTTTGGACTTAAATGAAGCGCCAGGAATAAAAGCAATATTTGGCTTTCGATTTTTATCAGATATAGATATATTTTTAGAATTAGAACAAAGGAACGGTTTTTTATCTAAAATATCAGCCTCTGAAATAGCAAAACCCAGGGCACTTGAAACAACAAATACATTGCGTTTAATAATATTTTCATCGTAACCCATACTGCAAGTTTCGCTATAAAAACGAGCAGCAAAAGACTCACGAAGAGAGTGCTTATCAAAACCAAAGGTTTGTTTTGATGGAATGGCGCGAGCAACAATAGCTGACTTAATTAACCCTTGTGCGTCAATCACAACGTCATATTTTGGCAGTTTACGAAGTTTTTTTAATTCTTGAAATAACAATGCAAGCGATCTATTTTTCTTGGCTTTTTTGATATTTACTGTGTGAATGGTATTAATATCTGGGTTGTTAATTAAAATATCTTTAAAACCCTCTTCAACAATCCAGTCGATACTTGAATCAGGCAAACTCTGCTTAATAAATTGCAGCGCAACCATAGCATGGATAATGTCTCCTAAAGCAGAAAGCTTGACGATTGCAATTCTCATAAAGCTTATTTTACTATGTGATTTGGCAAATATATTAGTATGAGGGTTTAATGATATAATTTACGCACTTATTTTTTGATCAGAATTCTATGAGCGACAATACGCCAGCCGACAAGCCTATTAATTTTATTCGTCATCAAATCAATGATGATTTAAACTCAGGCTTGCACAGCGCTATTCAAACACGCTTCCCACCAGAGCCAAATGGCTATTTACATATTGGCCATGCAAAATCAATCTGCCTTAATTTTGGCTTAGCACAAGACTATAACGGCAAGTGCAATCTGCGCTTTGATGATACTAATCCTGCCAAAGAAGATATAGAATTTGTAGATTCTATCAAGGCTGATGTTAAATGGCTGGGTTTTGAATGGGACGATGAGATTCAATATAGCTCGAATTATTTTCCAAAATTCTACGATTATGCGCGTGAACTCATCAATAAAGGCTTGGCTTATGTGTGCTTTCTCAACGCAGATGAAACTCGAGAATATCGTGGTACATTAAAAGAAGCGGGCAAAGATAGCCCGTATCGCACAACTCCAATTGAAGAAAATCTAGCACTACTCGCTCAAATGAAAGAAGGCAAATTCTCAGAAGGGGAGTGTGTGCTTCGAGCCAAAATTGATATGGCTAGCTCGTTTATGTGCATGCGTGATCCAGCACTGTACCGCATTCGTTTTGACAAACACCATCAAACGGGTAATGAATGGCGAATTTATCCAATGTATGATTTTGCCCATTGTATTAGTGATGCAATTGAAGGCGTGACCCATTCGCTTTGCACGC
>Ga0255775_1005063_pt1 | contig 10160 bp, 6 predicted proteins | sample 011ome_26_FD_179973 | JGI IMG/M metagenome (GOLD analysis project Ga0255775, IMG submission 179973) | Coastal salt marsh microbial communities from the Groves Creek Marsh, Skidaway Island, Georgia - 011511BT metaG (version 2) | ecosystem: Environmental > Aquatic > Marine > Intertidal zone > Salt...
AGAAACAACAACAACCTCCTCATCATCATCATCATCATCATCATCATCATCATCATCATCATCATCCAACGACGACAACAACACCAAACGCTTCAAAGAATTCGCACTTTCGATTCACGAAAACAGATCTAGAAACGACCGAGCGAGAGTTACTCCTGCAGTGCGAAGAGACGAAACGAGGGAACGAAATAAACGCGATACGAGCCGTCGTGGCTGGTGGCGAGAGAGAGGCGATTCGGTCCGCGTTGTCCCTCGTTGGTGGTTTTGGTGATGTCGTCGGGAGGACGACCGCCGCCGAAGGTCGAGCGCGTCGAGACGACGGAGACGATGACGATGGAAGAGGAGGAAAAGGAAACGAGGAGGACGACGAGGAGTCGATTTTAGCCAGGGAAGGTCGGATGGTTTTGAAGATGGCGAGGCAAAAAGAAAACATGGACCAGTTTACGTTTTCGAGGACGACGACGACGACGAGGAGAGAAGAAGAAGAAAACGAAGAAAACGAAATTGAAAAGAGAGAAGAGAGGACGGAGAAGTTGACGGAGATGAACACGGAGAGCGCGAAGAGGACGTTTGAACTCGAATCGAGAGGATGGGAGACGGAAGAGACGGTGGTCGCGGAGGAGGAGGAAGGCGAGGGCGACGGCGCGGGAAAAGCGCGAGAAGAGGAAGAGATGGAAGAGCGACGAACAGTGTTCGAGGAAAAAGAAGACGGAGGAGAAGAAGAAATAAGAGGCGCAGAAGACGAGGAAGAAGATAGGACGCAGAAGTACGGCGGGACGCCGACGCAAACGCAAACGAATAATAATGAGTACAACAATAACAGCGTCGGACAGTCGAGGAACGATTTGTTTCGAGCGAGCGGGATCGCCGGAGGCGAGACGGTTGATCCGCAAGGAACGCAACGCGTAGAGCCGAGTTTTGCGGAAGAGGAAGAGGAAGGTGGAGGAGAAAGAGCGACGGAACCGGTGCCCGTGACGACGATTGCGGCGACGCAGGACGATTTAGAAGAAGAAGAAGAAAAAGAAGAAGAAGTAGTAGTAGTAGTAGTAGAAGAAAAAGAAGAAGAGGAGGAATCTGAGGATGACGAAGAGATAGAAATTGTAGGCACGCAAGTCATCGCGTCCGAGGACGAAGAAGAAAAAGAAGAAGAAAAAGACAAGGAAGAAGACACGCAGCAACGCGCACGCGATGCGGCACATGATGTCATAGAAGATACCGCCGCGGAAGCCGCGCTAGATGTAGCATTAGAAGACGACGAAGAAGGTGCTGGTGCACCAATTCTGGCCACGCCGGCGGATGCGCCACCGGCGAAAAATAAACAACCGCCGCCGCTTCCGCCGAGACGTGGAAACGCAGGCTCCGTTATTCCCGCCACGGAACTTTCCGTGGGAACGCAGAACGTTTCCGCCACGGCTCCGTCCGGAAACGCGCACGTGGCGACGGTTAAAGTCGTCGCCTCAGCCGCTGAAAACGCGCTGAGGAAACAAATGGAAACGAGAAAGAAACAAGCGTTTGGGATTGAAAGCGTAGCGCCGCAGTCTTTAAATCCAAACTCCAGCGACGTGGAAATGCAAACAGAACGAAGTAAAGGAGATAGAAAAGAAGAACAAGAAGAAGGTGATGGTGACGATTATAAGAACGACGACGACGACGACGACAACGAACAAAAACATAACCAGTCGCCGGATCTCGCTGAATATTACTCGCAACGCGTCAACGAGACAGACCAAGAGGACGAAATCGAAGAGGACGACGACGACGAGGAGGAGGAGGACGAAATCGTGTATCGATCGCAACTGACGCAACAAGACGACGAAGGTGGTGTGCTGCATCGACCAAAGAACGTAAAGTTCTCCATGCCTGTCATACTCGGCGATGGTGAAATGTCTTCGTCCGAGGAGGAGGAAGAGGAAGAGGACGATGATGATTGCAGAAATGCGAGAGATGGGAAAGAGGACGAAGGAGAAGACTTTGACGATTTGGAGGACGACGACGATGAAGAATTTGGAGAGGAAGACAAGGAGGACGAAGAACCGCGCGGAAGAAAGAGGACGAGTGAGATTTCTTCACACGCTATGCGCGCGTCAAAGAGGAAAAGGAAACCGAAAAAGTTCTTTGACGACACGCAAAGACAAGAAGAAGACGTCGATATCGAGGAAGAAGAAGAAGAAGAAGAAGAAGAAGAAGCGCCTCAGCCACCACCGTTTGTGCCGCGAGGTACAACTCGAATAAGAAGAAGCGCGAGAGCAGCAACGACGACGACGCAAAAGACATCGCCTCCAGCTTCTACTTCTCTCACCAAAAAGAAGAAAGCAGCGCCGCCGCCGCCGGCGAGCAAAACGCCGACGTCGACGGCGACGTTCTCGTCCGCGTCAAAAGGGCAAACGTGGTCGAACTACCTCTCTGGATGTCCGAAGTGCCGCTACAGTTCGTGCAACGCGTGTAGGCCAATGCACGTTCGAGCCATCGACGGAGACGAAAGCGCGCAACAACGCGTGATTAAATGGAACGAAAGACGCGAGGAAAAAGTAGCGAGCGCCTCGAGGTCGTTAGGTCAAAAAGCAAAGGCATCAAACGTCCGAATGCGACGAACTTCGTCCGTCCACGCCGCCGCTAGGACCATAAGTATGTCCTTGACGCCGATAAAACAAACATCTACCGCGACAAAATCGAGGAAATCAGCGACGGATAAACGACGGAAATCGACCCAAAGCGTACAACAAAGTCGGCGACGAAATTCCGTCGAAGACTCGGCGGAGAAGAGGAAATCAATCACCGGTGGTGGTGGTGGTGGAAAGACCACCGCTCTTTTTTCCGGATTATCCTTCATGATTACGAGCATGCCAAGCTCGCGCGTGATGAACGAAATGCGCGCTTCTATTACCGAAAATGGTGGCCGCTTATTCGATAGCATTCCGAAGTTCAGCTCGAGCAAACGCGTTCCGGCGCGCAAGCAAATTGTCGTCCTCCCGACGATGAACAACAACAGCGAAAAAAGGAAAGAAACCGCGAAGTGCTTATACGCGCGAGCAATTGGTGCGAGATTACGTTCGGTCCGATGGGTCCGCGAATCCTTGGAAAAGAACAGAATTATGGAAAACGACGGTCAAAACGCGACGCAACCGACAAAGTTGAACTTTCAAGGCACGTCGTTTCTTTTACTCGGGAACACGTTTTTCCAAGACGAGTTTTCAAACTTGATGCTCCACGCCGGCGCAAACACGGTGATGACGTGCGGGAAAATGACCAAGAAAGCGTTGAACCAAGCGTTAAAACGAGCGCAAGAGGAGCAAAACGAGATACACGCCGTCGTTATTCAATCGAGCGAAAAATTGAGTCGCGAAATTAAAAGCGCGCTGAGCGAATCTAGGAAAATAGTCGTCCGACACGATTGGTTGACTGAATCGTTACAGCGAGGCGAAATTCTGGAATTTCTGGAGTACGAGGTGCACTTATAACCTCTCTCGTCTCTCCTTCTCTCTCTCTTTCCTTTTCTACAATATATAGTACGTATTTATTCATATTTGTAACAACAACAACAACAACAAAAAGAACTATTGGTTATTCTCGATGTTCAAAGAAATGTCCAACGCGACCACTGAATGCGTCAACTGTCCGCTCGAAATAAACGTCACCCCGGTCGCGCCAATCCCACCTATTGTCTCTAAAGTTACGTTCCCACTCGCCTCTGTTTCTACTCCAAACTTATTCAGCATCCCCGCCGCATCTCGCATATCCTCCATCGACATGTTATCCAACATCACTCTCTGCACGCGACTCGTGTCCGTCCCGGCGTCCTCCAACAAACCGCACACTTCCCTAACCTCCTCCATCGTCCTCGTCTCCAACTCAATCATCACACCTTCGTACTTCTCTCCACCTTCAATCAAAAACGTCGTGCTCGACGCCAACGCGTTCTTAATCCCTCTCGCCGCCGCCACGTGATTATCTTTAATCATGACCATATCGAACAATCCCATCCGATGGTTCTCGCCGCCGCCAATCAACACCGCCCACTTATCGATCACCCGCAGTCCCGGCACCGTTTTCCTCGTCTCTAATATCCTCGCCGGTTTCGCCGCTTCGCTCATCTTTTTTGTCAGCGTCGCGATCCCGCTCATGCGTTGCATAAAATTCAACACCACGCGTTCCGCGCGTAAAATCCCTCTCGCCGACCCTCTGAGGTAACAGAAAATCTCCCCTCTCTCGATTTCCTCGCCGTCTCGTTTTTGCCAGAACGCCTCGATGTCCTCGTCCACGATGGATAAAATCTCGTTCGCTAAGTGTTCCCCGGCTAAAACGCCGTCCGCTTTCGCCAGTAACGTCGCCGTCGCGCGTAAATCTTCCGGGATGGTCGATAACGACGAGACGTCGCCGACGTTTGCGACGTCTTCCTCCAACGCGATGCGGACGACGTTTTGGACGGTTTGCGTCGGATGGTAAGGGAGAGCGACGGTCGGTGGCGTCGACGCGAGGAGCGCGAGGCATTTTTCGTACGCCAGGTGTTCACCCGCCGCCGCTGCCGCTGCCCTCGTCGTCGTCGTCGTCGTCGTCATCGCGCTCGAACGACGGGGAAAATTGGTGATGGTTTTGCGCGGAGAACGAGCGGCGGAAGGCGCAGTCGCCGTCGCCGAAGCGGCACCGCAGGCGGTGGAAGAGGTCAAGTGGTAACCTCTCGTCGTCGTCGTCCCCGCGAAGCACGCGGAGGACATTTAGTATTATATATATATTCGCGCGCGCGCGTGAGACAGAGGCTTGAAGTGTGGTGTTACAGATACTTTCGTCCATATTAGTGTTATATGTGTACGTTGTATTTATACATCTGTCTCTCTCTCTCTTGCGCATTGAACGCTCGCAAAATCGCACGATTTAACAGCTGAACAGATCCTCGCATGCCTCTCCGTCGTCCAACCACGTTTGCACGGCGTCGTAGATTTTTGATTCGTACTCCGCGGCGGCGGCTTCGCACTTTTGTTCTTTATCGGAAAAACGGTCCTCGGCGGCTCGGCACGCGGCGACGAAATCTCGCCTCGCGGCGGCGGCAAAATCCGGGTCGTTCATCGCAACCGCGAGCTTAGAGGCTCCGTATTCGCAAAACACGCAGAGCGAGGTTGGAGGAGAGGCGGAGGAGGAAGCAGAAGAAGGATGAAACCAAGAAGACGCGAAGAATCTGCGGCCAGAGGCAAACGTTTCTCGCGCGCGCCGAACCGTCCTTCTCAAAGCATCGAAAACGGTAGCATCATCATCCGCGCACAGGTTCAACTTCTCGCACACGAACTCGTCCGTCTCTTCTTCGTGCGTCTTCACGTACTCGATCGCTCTCTTCGCGTACGTTTTCCCGAGCGCTTCGCACTCGGCGATTTTTTTATCATCCTCCTCCCCTGCATCGTCAGGGAAAACCCGTTGGCACATCTCGTCCACGACTTTATAGAGTCTCGCTCGGAACTCTTTCGAGCGGACTTTCTCGGTCGCGTTGTGCAAGAAGGATAAGCACTCCTCGCATTTGTTCTCGTTCTTCTCGTGAGTATTCTCCTCCTCAAAGGTGGTATCCTCTTCTTCGAGAGTAAAAGTAGGAGGCACCGTCTTCCCCAAAATGCTTTCGCCAACTGTTTTCCTTTCGTCCTCCTCTTTCCTCCCGCGCTCGAAGTTTTTGCTCCCGATTTTCCCACCGAAATCTAAAACAGGAGCATTTCGACCTTCAAAATCTGCCGCCGTTACCATCGACACTCCCACCGAAGTAAACGCGAGAGCGAGGATGCGCAACACGGAGGAGAGGCTGAGGAAAAGGAGGGAAAAACGAGCCATTTTTGTAAGCAGATTTTGAGGAAAAAAAGGAAAGAAGCAAAAAAGAAGGAAAAAATACAAAAAAGGAGGGGAAGAGTGTGTGATGATGATGTGACGACGCGTGCGCTTGTTCTCGTTCACACACACACATATATACACACATAACGCGTGAAGTATGCGTCATCGCGTTTTATGTTTTGTTACGCGCGCGCCGAGGATGATGAACGCGCACAAAAAGCGTATTTGCATTCAGACATGCGAGAGAGAGAGAGAAAAAAAGACGTTTTTTCTTTGTGTCAGTCGATGCTTCAAAAAAAAAGAATGTCGAACGACAAAAGCAACGGCAGCGCGACGAGCAGCAGCAGCGAGGACTCTCTGGCCAAAGAGATGACCGAATCGCTCCTGGAGAGGAAGAAAGAAGGAAAAGAAGAAGAAGAAGAAGAGAGCGAGAAAAAGAAAAAGGAGGAGGAAGCGCGGACGACGGTGCAGACGACGACGGGGAAAATTGAAACGAGCAACATTCCGTTCGGCGCGAGACGGTTGGTGAAGCGACGAAAAGTGGTGAACGATGGAGCGGGAACTTTTGTGCGCGGAGACGGGGATGCGGCGAAGAATAACGAGAAAACGAACTCCGCGGAGGAGTGCGAACACCCGGCGTTTATGTTTGGGATTTGCGTGCACTGCGGGCAAAGAGCGACGACGGTAAAAAATGATGGAGGAGGAGGAGGAGGAGACGAAGAAAAAAAAGAGGAGCGCGGCGGCGCGAACGCGGAAACAGCCGTGCGATACTTACACGAAGGGTTAACCGTTTCCGATAAGCTCTTGAGGGAGGCGAAGAACGAGGAGAGAATGGCGACGTTGAATCAAGGGAAGCTTTTCTTGGTGTTGGATTTGGACCACACGTTGTTGAACTCCTGTCGGTTCGACGAGTTGAACGACGAAGAGAGAGAGTCGTTGGATAGGAAAGTGGAGAAGAGGGAGGAGGAGGACGAGTTGAGGAGTAAGTTGCTCGGGTTAGTTGGTGGTGGAGATGCGGGTGGAGGAAGGCGGCCTCGGTTTCCGGATTTGTATTGTTTGAGTCACTTTTCGACGTATACGAAGCTTCGACCGTACGTGTTTGAATTTTTGGAAGAAGCGTCGAAGATATGCAGGATGCACGTGTACACGATGGGGGATAAGAATTACGCGCACGAGATGGCGTCGTTGATTGATCCGGAAGGGAAATATTTCCACGGAAGGATTATAGGTAATAGCGATTCTACGTGTTCAAAGACGAAGGATTTAGATATAGTTTTAGGCGGGGACGATTGTACGATGATCGTGGACGATACGAGCCGGGTGTGGCCGAGACACGCGAGGAATCTCATACGCGTGGATAGATACCACTTCTTTCGGAAATCGGCTACGAGTTTTAGGGAAATGGAGAAGTCGAGCGTCATGGAGAGAGGTTTGGACGAAGGCGAGGCGGAGGAGGAAGGCGCGCCGGCGAAACACAGAGAAGTTTTGAAAGACGTCTTGGCGGTGTTGACGGTTGCGCATAGAATGATGGCGTTTAGCGATGGTAGTGGTCATCGAGAAAAGAAAGATCATAAAGACGTGCGAGAAGTATTTGAACGTAACGGCATGGCGAGTGAAGGCGAAAATGGTGGTAATGTTGAGAGTGTTGATCCAGCGTCCTCTTCACTCCTTCTGAAAGGGTGCGTCATTTTACCGAGCGGCATTACGCCGTCGAACGACGAAAGACCAGATCGACACCCGCTTTTACTCGTAGCCGTGGGACTAGGAGCGACCATTGCGACGGCGATGAACGACAACGTCACGCACGTACTAGCGAGAGCGGATAATACGGAGAAAGTAAAATGGGGAAGAAAACGAGGGTTGTTCATCGTCAACGGAAACTGGTTGAGGGAGTGCGCGATGCAAAACGCGAAACTCGACGAGCATAATTTTGCGACGCTATAATTTTTCATTCATTCAATGATTTTCAACGCATAAAACGCTAGTTAACTGTCGCGTTCGACCATTTACCGGTATCACTACCACCACCTTTATATTGCGAGTTCAAATATCGATTCTTCCAACATTCGCACTTCTCGTGAGCGAACCGACAACCTCTCCTACACAACGGTCCCGGTCTCGCCAACTTGTGCGGCTTGAAAGGCGGCTTCTGACAATACTCCTTCTCGCCTTTCGAAAGTTTCCTGCACACGTCGTTGCGATTGTTCAGAATGCGTTCGTGTATGACGTCTTTCCACATCCACAGCACTTCCGTGTACGCGGGTTGTTCGTTTCGTACCATCGCGTTATGGTTGATCGCGCCGAGTAAAAGCTCCGCAAACTGTCTAAAAATCGTCGTCGTGAGTTTATTCGGACGATAGACGATAAAACCGACGTTTCTTTCCTCGAACGTTTTGTTCACTCTTCTGAATTTAGCCTCTCGATACGTGATCGATGTTTCGTAAAATTCGCGCAAATCATAACCGAGATGATTGCCTCCTTGGTTACGAGCCGGGTCGACGATGTGCATGAAATCGTATCCATTCTTCGGCACCGGCTCTGCGCTACTCTCCTTTCTCCTTTGCCTTTTAATGATATTACTATTGCTATCGCTATCGCTACTACCACTACCACTATTACTATTGCTATTACTACTTCTTGCCTTCCCAGTCTCGACTTCTAGATCCGATGGAAACCTTCCTTCTAATTCTTCGAACATCTCCCCAACGTAATCGCCGCACGAGCAAGTATCGCCGTCGGCGAAAATCGTTCTCGCGTACGGCGCTCCCGCTAAAGAAACAATCTTCTTCAAGAAAAATATCAGCGGTAAATTCGTATTCGTCGCTTTTCCACCGCTCGACTTTCGTTTAGCCACGCTCTTCTCGACTTGCTTCACCGACTTCTCGTCCACCAACACGTCTGCCAACCCTTCGTAAAACACAACCTCGTCGAAAGGATTCCCGAGCATGTATTTCTTCCTGGAATTGATCGGCGAAATCCATCCCCCACCGTCCGTCACGCCGACGGTATCCCAGCCTTCCTTCTCCACTTTTTCTCTCGTCTCCACCAACTTGCTCATCCAACTCTCGTACAAACTGCGATCGGTATACAAACAAAATCGAACTCGTTTACTCAACTTAGATTTCGAGTGCGCTTTCAATCGACTGGCGACCATCGCCGCTCGATCGATAAACCGAGTATTCCCAGTTGCCATGTACACCACGCCCAAAGAATCCGCACCACCTACGGCGTGCACTCTCTTCCACTCCTCCGCGTCACCTTTAAACGTCTCGATTTCCTTCTCAATTCCATCGAACATCTTCAACGCGTCCGTATCCTCTCTCCGCGTGTATATCTTCGGTCGCCGCCATCCGTTCTCTTCCACGAGCGTTTTCCTAATTTCCGCGGTGATATCCCGCGTTCTCGTTTCCATGTTCTCCGGGAACCACGGCATCTCATCCGTTCCTGTCGACGATTTCGTCCTCGCGGCTTCTTCTTCCTCCTCCTCCTCCTCTTCGTCCTCCTCTTCTTCTTCTTCTTCTTCTTTTCGTTGCAAACTCTTCTCGCCGTCGCCGTCCCGGAGAGCAAACGTCGTCGTCGAAGAAAAAGAAGAAGACGACGACGGCGACATCAGCGGCAAACTCGAGCGCTGTTTCGTCGTCCACGCGAGGCGCGAGAGCGCGAACAAAAGCGCGACGAACGCAACGACGAGACCAAGATTTCGCCGTTTCATTCCGCCTTCGTACACGCCCTTTACGAGCACCTTTTAGACGCGTCCTTTGAAGGTGACGACGCGATGATATCAACCGTATGTGCGCGACGAAAAGTAAACCTTAATGAGCGCTTCGCCCGTCCGTCGTCGCTTTATTTTACGCGCACATTCTATCGCTCGCGCGTGCGAAAATCTTCACTCAAAATGGAGGAAGCGGAAGCTTTCCCCGAGGAGGAGGAAACAAAGACGACGGACGCTCCCTCGTCGACACGGAGGAATGCATCAACGACGCATCGGGCGACGAAGAGAAGACACCTCGCGTTCGCGTTCCTCTTCGGCGTCGTGTTCGCCTCGTGTTTCCGACGGTGGTGGTGGTATCATCACCCCGCGTCGCGATCCTCGCCCTTCTTTTTTCCCTCGTCGTCGTCTGCGCACTCAAAAGCAGCCGACGGTCTGCGCGTGAAAAGTCGTCGGAAGAAACCGCCAGGAAGAGTGGACGAGGAGGACGATTTCGACCGCGTTGAAAAACGAGACGACGAAAGCGGCGAGAAAGAAGAGGAAAAGAAGACGCTTCTTCGCGACGACGACACGTTTGCCTGCGGCGCGTGGTCGCCGTCTGAATCGTTTTCGTCGGTCTCGAAGGACGTGGACTCGCTCGAGACGCACG
>Ga0255775_1005105_pt1 | contig 10094 bp, 9 predicted proteins | sample 011ome_26_FD_179973 | JGI IMG/M metagenome (GOLD analysis project Ga0255775, IMG submission 179973) | Coastal salt marsh microbial communities from the Groves Creek Marsh, Skidaway Island, Georgia - 011511BT metaG (version 2) | ecosystem: Environmental > Aquatic > Marine > Intertidal zone > Salt...
CGGCGCCGCCTCTGAAGGACGCGTGGACGACGACGACGACGACGACAAACCCTGACGCATCGACCGCTGATATCGCGCCACCACCTTTGCCGCGCCCTCGGCGCTCACCACGGCGAGCTGAAACGCTTAGAACAGGTACTGTACATAATAGCGGCGCGCACCGCGCGGTGCGCGTCATTGTTCGTCGCGATGACGAGAATGGTTGGCATTTAAGCGCGGACCTGTCGAGATCAAAGGTTATGTACGCCGATGGCGCGGAGCATGTCGCGCGCGACGCGAGCGACGGCGCACGCTCGGCGCGTCTCTTCGGGCGCCTCGGCGTCAGCTGTTAATGATTTCGTGCGCCCGACGACGTGCGAGACGACATCTAGGGTGTCTAACCATGCAGATGTGCGTTCTTGCTCGGCATCGAGGGCGTCTTCCATGGCGGTGTAGATGCGAGCGGCGGACGCGGCGGCGGCGCGTTCGGGCGACGACATGCCTGATCCCGCGAGCGCGACGCGGACGTCTCTCGCTGCGCGCGTCAATCGACGCTTCGCGCGATTCGCTTGACCCATACGTCCGTGTGCGTCAGCAGCAACGATTTCCATGTATGCCCCTAACGCAGTACCGCGCGCGTCGTCGTCAATGCCGCTCGCGCCGCGTTGGCGGCTCATCCGAACCGCGGCGTCGTCGTCTCCGTCGTCACCTCCATCCTCTGCGTTTCCATCGGCGTCGTCGCCATCGGCGTCGTCATTCTGTTGTGTCGTGGCCGCTTTACGTCGATGCGACCACCGACCACCGTTCTCGCTCGATTTTTGCGCTTTCCATCCCGGATGTCTCGCGCGTTTATGCGCGCACAACGACGGAGCGCTCCCGTACCTCTTCGCGCACCCGTCAATGCCACACACAAACGTCTTCTCCTCAGCCGCCAACCACCGACGAGGCGCGCGCACTTTAGGCATCGGCGAAATCGTCGCCGCAAACGCCGCGGCGACGCTATCGCCCATAGCGTGATCATCGTCGGTCAACCGCGGACGCGACGCCGAAGGCGCCGCCGCCTTTGCAAACGCCGCGTCCAATCGCTTCGCCTCCGCCATCGCGCGCACCGTCTCGGACTCCGCGCGCGACACTGGCGTACACATCACTGGCATCATCACTGACGGCACATCCGCGCGCATCGACGCGCCCTTGTCGACATCATCACCGTCGTCGTCGTCGTCGACGACGTCTCGCTTGAAAAACTTTCTCTTCGTCGACTTTGACGCGTTCGGCGGGCTCACCGTCTTCGGCGTCACCACCGCCGCCGCACGCGCGCGTCCCCGCCGTTCGCGCACCGCCCGATCCCGTCCGACATCCGGCGTCGCCTCCGCGTCCGCCGACGGCGCCGATTTCGAACGCATCATCATCTTCATGGCTAAGGCTTCATCATCATCGTTTGACACGTCGCGCAACGCGTCTCGCGCGACTCTCTCGCGTCGCCCTCGCGTCGATCGCGCGCCGACACGCCCATCGCTCGCGCTCGCCAGCGCACCGAGCGTCTCGAGCGCCGCCGCGAGCGGTTCCGACCCGCGCGTCATCGTGTGCGGCGATTGACAGTTTAAAAAAATTTAAAATTTTGCACTCGATGGTCGCTCGCAGCTCATTCGCGATTTCACGCGCCGTCGCGCGCGCGTCGATCGCGCGTCGATGACGCACGCGCGCACGGGGTCGCACGGCATCGCCCGGCGCGCGATTCGGGCGACGGTGTCCGCGCGGCGCGGGTGTTTTCCGCGCGGATGTGCGCGCGTTGTGACACTGGATGTCCCGAGCGGCGCGCTTTCAACGCCGCTGGCGCGCGGAACGACGCCGCATGCCGCGATCGCGGTGCGCGAAACGATGCGGAACACGCATCGAGGGTGTTGCGTCGCGTCGCGGCGTCCAACGCGATCGATGGCGCGCACGAGTTCGCGTGGGAAGGCGAATCGACGAGCATCACTGTGCGCCGCCGCATCCATCCATGTTATACGCGCTCCTGGCTGTCGACCGCGACGGCGCGGCGAAGCGCGCGAAGGATGCGATCGTGGGTGTGACGCGGCGGCGACCGCTCGCGCTCGCGCGCGGCGCGGCGGCGGCGGCGGCGGCGGAGGACGGTGCAAGAGAGAGACGGCGCTGGACGCGCTCGAGAGGGCGAATCGATGACGTGACATTCGTCGAGTTTACGCTGGATGACGACGGCGTCGCGGGCGATGCGTTCGGACGCGACGTCGCGAGCGATGGTGGTTTGGGTGTTTTAGCGTGTGCGGTGCCCGAGGGCGCTCGCGAGGCGGTGGTGCGCGCGCTGGAGTCGGTCGGGGCTTTGGACGTCGCGCGGTTCGCGGCGGCGGTCTACGACGAAAATGCTATCCACGACGACAGTCGCGCGATGCAGAGTGCGCGCGACGGGTTAACGACACCTATGCGTGCGTTAAAGGTGCGCGATGCGGATGCGGATGCGCGCGCGGTGTGGCCGGTGCGTTTCGAGGCGGAGCTGAAGACGAGCGAAGCGTCTACGACGTCTGGCGAAACTATAGAGCAATGGCGCGTGCACGTGCGCGCGCTCGAGCCGAAGCCGCGCGTATTTACATCGTTCGTGTCGTCATCAACGCCGTGGACCATGGTGCGCGTGCGCGAATGCATCGATGAAGATATGGAGGCGGACGCGCACGTGTGTCCGAGCGACGTCGTGGATTTAGCGGGACATCGCGCGCCGAATACCAAGCGTAATTTCGAGTTTCGCAAAATGCCTCTCGGGGAACTGCTCACGCGCGTGAGCCAAAACGCGGCGGCGCAGGCGCTCGAACCCGTGATTGAGCGCGGCGAGCGATATTATTTGCGCAGCGTCGAAGGCAAAGTGGCGACGGATTTGCGACGAACGCACCCGGCGCTCGCCGCGGCGCTCGACCTGCCCGAAATTTGGCCCGCCGAGCGATTTCATAGCTCTGTATTGCGCATAAGCTCGCCTGGGACGACGCTATGGATGCATTACGACACGCACGATAACGTGCTCGTGCAGGTTGTCGGACGTAAGCGCGTTGCGTTGTTCCCGCCCGCCGCGGATCCGTACATGTACGCGCAGGGATCGAGCTCGCGCGTCGAGGACATCGCGTACCCACCTCGCGCGCCCGATGATTACGCGAAATTTCCATTGTTTTATGATAAGGCGCGCGAAAGTCGAGTAGATTTCCAGCTCAACGCTGGAGATGCGTTGTTTATCCCGGCGTTTTGGTACCATCACGTGTACGCCGAAGACGCCGAGCCATCCGTGGCAGTGAACGTATTCTGGCGCTCGCTCGCCGACGACGAATACGACGCCAAGGATATTTATGGAAACAAAGACTTGCGTGCGGGCAAAGATGCGGTGGATAGTGCGCGACGCGCGGGTGAGGGATTGAGACATTTACCAGAACCGTACAAGACGTTTTATTTGAGACGGGCAACGCGCGCACTCGCGGAACAAGCCGGCTTAAAAATCGTCGACGACGACGCGATGTAGCATGCGCGTGCGTGCGTGCGTGTTCATGCATTCAGTCATTATTAGAAAATCATAGAGTAGGATGTAGTCGTAGCAAGTTCATACAGTGATACACAATTTCGGATTTCGGTCTTTCAGTCGTCCGTACGAAATCATCGACGACGATGACGAACGACGGGCGAAACAATCATCGCAAATTCATTCATACTTCGCGACACACGTCGCCCAGCGCTTCGCACGATGTTCTCAAACGCCTCGAGTTCGCGAAGGTGCGTTTCGCGAAACATTCTAAACGCCACGAGCGCTAAAAACGACAAGCACAAACGCGCGCGGAGCGACACGCACGCAAACGTAGCGATGCCTATGGAGAAGCCACCGCACCAGCGCTTCGGCGCGCTCAACGCATTGAACGTCGATGACACAGTAACGTGCACGCGCACGTACGCATTTGTGAGCGGGTATCGATACGTCTCGAACACGCTCGGTAACGTGAACGCACACACCCACAACGTGGTGACCACCGCCCACGCCGACATGACGTGACCGAGCGAAGACGTCACGTACAACATCGTAAACGCCCGAAACACCGCCGTGTTGTCCTGGCCAGCGAGCAAGCCACGATGCTTTGCCGCGAACGCGTTGAAAGACATCGCCCAGCGCTGCGCCATATCGCCGACGGCGCGATCATTCAATTCCAACCCGTACGAAAGCCGCGGAAACATGACGGCGAACACATACTTGTACGCCACGTACGACATCGCTGCATACGACGCCATGCTCACCCCACTCACGGTCGAGCGCGGAACGACTTGAAACGCTAACAAAATCGCCATTCCTAGCGTAAAATGAATCGCCGACCGCGCGGCATCGCGCCATAACAAAACTTCCAAAACCGCCGAACGCGTCGTTTCGACGTCGTTTGACGTCGCTCCGCGATGATGATGACGATGGTGATGTCTATCTGCATCCGCGCCGTGTCGCCGCTCCGCGGGATCCACGCTATCACTCACCGTCGGCGTCGATAAACGCTTGCCAAAATACGGCGTCATGGCGCGATAGCGATCGAATTCCTCCGTAGCCGTAGCCGCGGGCGTAAAGCTCACCGGCGTCGCGTCATCCGTCCGTCGCACCCCACGCCGTGCCGCGCCCGCGTCGTCCGCACCGCCGCGTCGCAACGCGTCCGGCGTCTCTACGAACCCGCGCGTGACGTCATCGAGCCTACGACCGCCGTCGTAGGCTTTGCGCTGCGTGCGCAGCTCCACCGTGGAGGCGTTGGAGAGCTCTTCGAATGGTTTTCGATGCGAAAACGTCGACACCGACGCGTCGTCGCGCGACATTGGCGTGCGTTTGAAGTTTGAAAACATCGTGTGTGATGTCGGGTGTCGGTGCGTGCGCGGTGAGCGATGGTGTGGATGCGTCTGGGGGGTGCGCGCGCTGGACAATGGCGTGTGCGCGCTGTGGTGCTGGTTCCCCTCTGGGGACGCGAACAGACATTTGTATACGAGGCGTGCTTTTACAATGAACGATGCGCGACACGCGCGATCTAGGGATGGTGATGTACACTAATTGACTAGTTGTCCGTGCGCGGTGGGGAATTCTGCGCGCCCGACGTCGGCGAGGCGGGTGGCCGCGCGCCGCGCGGCCGCGCGAGCTCGTCTCCGATGGCGCCCAAGACGCGAAACGCGCTTGAGGATGCCGTGCGAACGAACGCACCGAGCGCGCCTGCAGCCTGTGCGAATTGCTCTGCATTTATGGAGATGTCGTGCGAGGATGTGGACGATTGCCCGCGAGGTGCGCGCTCGCGGCCGAATGATAGCGTGGCTATTTCAGTCTCGACGCACCGCGCCGAAGGCGGCAGACTGGCCAATCTCGCAGCTTCTATGCGCTCTGTGCGCGCTTGAATCTCCACGCGGTCGAGCATGTAATCTAATATATGCGATACGTCGTCCTCAGCGGTGTGTGCGCGCGCCTGGCCGCTGCGCATGTCGAGTATCGCGCGTTTGATTTCCGCGTCGTCGTCTGGATGCGACCGCGGGCCTAAAATAATAGCCTTGGCCACATCTATTCCGGGCGCAGGCACACCGCTCCACAGCGACGCGGCGACGCGCACGACATTCAACCCAATCGACACTCGCCTTTCAATCTGTTCGCTACAACGCACGCCGTATCGAGCCCACGTCGCGAAATGTTCGCAGTTGTTTGCCCGAACGCAATATCCGCCGTATCGGCCTTCATAAAATCCCTTCTCCACTGCCAATCGACATCGATCGAGAACATCGCCCTGACGCAGAGGCGCATAAACCACATCGAATTGCGCGTTGCCGCACCTCGGATCGTCACCGACGTCCACGAGTGGGGTCAACACGCACGAGGCGTTTTCATCCATGTCCCGGTTCGTCGTCGACGCGTCATCCGTCGGCTCCGCGGCGCCCCATAAATGCACCACGCACTCCACCAGCGCATCATCAGCACCATCGTCATCATCACACACCCACATCCAGCACGCGCGCGCGGCGTCCCAGCGCCCGCACGCGCCGACGTACACGGCCCAGTGCGTGAACGCGACGTCGAAAAATTTTGTCTCCACGCGGTGCCAAAACAAAATATCCCCGGGCACGCGCGCTCGGCCCGCGCGCGGCCACGCGTACCCATCGCGCGCGTTGTACCCCTTGCCGTGTATGCGCCCGCGCGCCGATGTCGTCGGCGTCACGGCGTGCGGCGTCATCACGCCGCCTTGAACACGACTCGAGAATGCTCAACACAAGTCAGCACTCGTACTGCGGCGCGTTCGCTGTGCGCGTCGATCGATAACGCCGCCCGGCGCGCACGCGAAGACGATCACGCGCGCGTCCTACGCGCGCGCGCGCGCGACGCCGCGCGATGTCGATCGCGGATGCGTCGCGTTCGGCGTCGCTTTCTGCCGCGCTGAGACATTGGCTTCGGCAGTCCCAGCGTGCCTCACTCTCTCTCTCGCGCGCGCGCACCGCCGGCGCCGGCGCAAACGCACGCGTTCGAGCGCGCATCGCGCGCATCATCGTTCTATCGAGTCGCCATTCGCACATGGCGGACGCGCGCGCGACGCCCGCGCAAGATTCGCAAGCCAAAAAAGGCGAGCTGAGCTATCACTACTGGCACGGACGTAACGCCGGCGAGGCGCCCGCGGCGACGGCCAAGGTACGCGCGCGCGTGCGTTTGTATTCTTTTCACTGACGGTTCGTTCGCGTGCGATAGAAAATTACCCAGGCGGAGGCGACCGCGCTCGCGGCTGGGTTGGCGTCGACGCAGGTGTCGGCGTGGAACGCGGCGGGGACGTGGGAAGAGCGCGGGCACACGGATTGGGCGCGCGCGAGGCTCGAAGCGTTGTTATGTGTCGAACACGATGGGTTTATCGTCGCGGATGCCGCGGCGGCGGGATTCGTGGGTGGTGGAGACGATGAGGGTGGAGACGTTCGCGCGCGCGTGGTGAGCGTAAAGTCGTGCGAAGGCGACGCGTCGGTGGTGATGATTCGCGGGAAACCCAAGCATGGGTTTGACTTTGAATTGAAATTAGATTGGAGCGCGACGTTTGCGTGCGATGGTGGCGCAAGCGGGGACGATGACGAAGACAGCGATGGGGAGACGCCGAGCGCGATTAAAGTCAAAGGCACAATCGTCGTGCCAGAGGCGAGTCGGGACGTCGCGGAGGACGAAGAGTGTTACTTTGAAGTCAAAGTCGACGATCGCAAACCGGAACATAAAGCAAAGGAGGATATGTGTGTCAAGGTGTTAAAGGCGCACGGTGAAGCTTTTCTCGTCAAGGCATTGAAGACGCTCGACGCAGAGCTTCGCGAGCGCGCTTCTTCGTGACGCTTCTCGTACGCTTTACTTCGTCATAGCATTGTTGTTGTTGTTGAGTGTTTTGGTCCTACGTCGTGAGTGTGATGATGATGATGATGATGATGATAACACAGTGTTATAGGAAGATATGAATTGAAACTTGAAACATTGAAACAAACTCGGCGTCCAAAACGCGCTCGCGTCGAGCGCCGTCTTATCTCCCGCGGCTCAACAAAAGCTCAGCAGATTCGAATTCCGCAAACACGCGATCCTTTCTCTTCGCCGGGAACGGGTACTTGGTACCGAAATTGTTAAAGTGACCGCTCACCGCGTTCAAAGCGCTGTACACTTGCCCGTACGATGGCTTCCCAGTGGTTTTGTTATCGCGACGATACTTGGCCACCCACGCGTTGGTCATTTGACGCGTTTGGTTGATCGACTCCTCGCGACCTTCGGCACCGGGCGCCATCTCCAACGTCGCCTTCACTTGAGCAATAATAGCCGTCGTCTCCGCCGTGTACTTTTCCTCCTTGTTCTCGCCGAAACCGAGGAAAGCCTTCGCCTGCGCGAGACAAAACGCGAGATAAAACCAACCCGTCAGTACGCCAAACCTTTGAGTACGCGCGCGCGCACCGCGCGCATCGCCACACATCGCCACGCATCGCCACGCATCGCCACGCATAAACCCATATCAAACGCTTCGCGCGCCACCGCACGCGACGAACGCGCGGACCCCGGCGCCCGACCCCGTCAGACGCCCGACTGCGCGCGCGCGCGATCGTGCGTCGCGTCGCGCGCGCGCGCGGCGTACGCATTCACGCCGCACGGCGACGCGACACACACATTCGCACATCTATCTACGCACCTCTCTCGGCGTCGTCACCGCCGCGGTGAACGCCACGAGCGCAGCGTTGCGCACGAATGCGCGGCGATCGACGACGACATGCGCTGACGTCACCGGGACATTCGTCGACGCGTTCGGCGTCGCGTTCGACGCGCGCGCGGCGACGGCGGCGCGGCGCGGCGCGGCGCGAGTGGCGGCGCGCGCGCACGGTGCGGTAGTGGCGAACGAGGACGTGGGCGCGAGCATCGCGGGCGTCGAAGTGTGGCGTTGGGTCAGACGCGGTCGCGTATGAAAAAGTATGTCAAAGTCTGAGCCTCAGACTCTGGTTATTAAAACATGTTTCGTGACTGCGACTATGCATACATACGACTACCAGTAGTACATGAATATCTACGCGCTATGTGTCTATACTAGGGTGCGGGTGGCCGTGAAGAGCGTCAGGCGGAGGGCGAGATGGAGGCGTCGGCGGCGGGTCGACGCGAGCGCGAGCCGAGCGCGCGCTCGACGTACGATGCACTCGACATGTGCGCGATGCGCGATATCGCGCGCGGAGCAGCTTTTGCGGTGAAATTTTCTGATTGTACGTGCGCCAAAGCGGCGCCGAATCGGCCAGTGGCGCTCCATTCTGTGGTTTCAGATGTCATCGTCGTCGAGCGTCCGCTCGAGCCGCCGACGGCGGAGACAAAGATGTCTTCGTTCGATTCTAACGCCGTCCGTTGGCGTAACGTGAGTTCATCACCGGCACTACGCCGTGTCTTAGCATTGCTCGTGTTTTGAAAGATTTCGTCCGGCGACGTCGCCGACGCGAACGAAGCCAAGAGCACGCAGTCGTGTTCGTACAGGATGTCAACGCAGTTGACGAACCGCCTCGCTTCATTTTCCGCGCTAAAAATTGGTAGTGAAGGCACGTCTTCGATGCACACGACTTTGAAGCGCTGCGCGAGCGCCAAATAATCAATAGGCCCGAAGTTCCCCCCGCATATCGTGGCGAATGAAAACCACACGGCGCGATCGCCCGAGCGCGCCTCGGCGCGAATACTACGGCCTCCCGCCAAAGGAATCACTAAAGAAGTGCTAGCCTTGGATGCGTGCGACGTCTCCTGAGCGTATGCATCCCACGCGCTCGTCAAGAGTGCTCGGCGCCGGGCTAAACCTTGGCCGCGCGACGCGTCGTCGGCGGCGAAGACAATGGTTTGCGAATACAGAGGCGACGAATACGCAGCCGCGGCGTCGCCCGGAGCACCACGCCGTTCGGCGACCCGTCGGTAATCCACATTGTCTACGGATACCAAATCTACAATTTCACACGTCTCGCGCAACGTTCGTATAAACGGCGCGAACGCTGCGCGATTAATGCCGCCTCGGTAGAGTCCGTCTGGTGCCGAATTCGACGTCCCAACCAACGCGCCGCCGCGTCGCAAATACACCTCCATCACGCGCTTGAACACCATGGCATCCGCAACGTCTGAGATTTCAATCTCATCCAAGCATAACACGCGCGTCGTCGACGCTAACTCTTCCCCAATCGCCGCGCATCCGTCTCTCGACGCCGCGCTGAGCGCAAACAACCGCGCGTGCACGTCCAACATAAACGCGTGAAAGTGCACCCGTCGCACCCTTTCGCGCGCGTCGCCCTCAAACGAACGAAACAGCGCATCCATGAGCATCGTTTTCCCGCGTCCGACGCCACCATGCATGTAACACCCGACGATCGACGCCATCCCAGCCGTCCCAGCCGTCGGCGCCGCGACGACGTCGTCAAACACGCGCTGCAACGCCCCGAGCGCGCGCGCTTGCGCGTCATCCCCAGCCCTCACGTCCCCTCGAGCGAGCATGCGATCGAACGCATCCCGCGGACCGCCTCCGCGCGCGACGTTCCCCCACCCGCGCGCCGCAGCGGCAGAGCGCACGCGTCCAATCATCATCATCATCATCATCATCACCACATCCCTCCGCACCGCG
>Ga0255775_1005108_pt1 | contig 10088 bp, 10 predicted proteins | sample 011ome_26_FD_179973 | JGI IMG/M metagenome (GOLD analysis project Ga0255775, IMG submission 179973) | Coastal salt marsh microbial communities from the Groves Creek Marsh, Skidaway Island, Georgia - 011511BT metaG (version 2) | ecosystem: Environmental > Aquatic > Marine > Intertidal zone > Salt...
CCTCCTAATTCTAAAACAGTTCTTTTGTATCCAGCTTGTTCAGCAATATATTTTCCAACGCCGACACTTCCTGTGAAAGTAATGAGATCAATATTTGGATTTTGTATCATTTCCAGACCGATATCTTGAGGCCAGCCAGTAATAACAGAAAACATTTCAGGGGGAAGTCCTGCATCATACAAGATGTCTGCTAGTAGCATTGCTGTCATAGGTGTTAGTTCTGTCTGCTTACATACCATGCAATTATTGGTAGCAATTGAAGGTGCGATCTTATGAGCAACCATATTAAGTGGGTGATTAAAAGGTGTAATAGCAGATATAGCTCTAAGAGGTTCTCTTACGGTAAATATTTTTCTTGCCTTACCATGTGGAGTTAAATCACATGAAAATATTTCACCATCATCCAAGATAGATAATTGAGCAGTTAATGAAAAAACATCAAAAGCTCTTCCAACTTCATATAATGAATCTTGCTTGGATATACCTAATTCATATGTGATTACATCCGATATCTCTTCTTTTCTTCTAACAAGTTCCTCAGCTGTTTTTTGTAAAATTTGCTGTCTTTCGTATCGAGTTAATTTAGGCTGATAATTGGTTGCAATGTCCAATGCTTGTTTTGCATGCTCAGCAGTTCCAGCTGGCACAGTGCCAATTATTTCATTTGTATATGGATAATGAACATTAATATTTTTTTCTGCATCTACTTTTTTTCCTGCAATTCTCATTGATTGATGCTTAATTGTATTTGTCATTACATTGCCCCTTCTATTGCATAATAAAATGCATCATAATTATTTAATTTTTCATTACCTGGTAAAGAGCTAATTTTTTTATTTGATATAAATGGCACTTCTCTCTCATGAAGTCCGCCATGTGAGCGCAATGGTTCTTTTAATTTACTAAGATCGTGAGAACTTTCAGATGAACCTATAGTCATATATTGTGAAGACATACATATAATATCTCCCATTCTATCATTTGGTAAATCATACTCTTCACACCCAACTTCATTAGAAACTACAACCTCTATTTCTTTTATTTTTTTTATCTCTTCCATTGCTTCATTTATTTTAGATTTATCCTCTAGATAAATTGTTGCGAATGATCCCAATGCACCGTGGTGTACTACATAAGGATCAGTAATTGGAAGAATTACTTTTGAAGAATTATCCCCTAATTTTTTATCCAAAATGTCTTGGAGGTATATTGCATTGGGTGAGCCATCTGCTTTTGACTTAGGTTGCATACCATGATCAGCAGTAATAATAATTGAATTATTATTTATATTTAATTGTCCAATATATTCATCAAACATAGCATAGAATTTATTAGCCACTTCATCTCCTGGAGCATATTTATGCTGGATAAAATCTGTAGTAGATAAATACATAATATCAGGTTTAAATTCATGCAAAAGTTTAACTCCAGCAGCCATTACAAACTCGGATAAACCTTGTGAATAAACATCAGGAACATCCATTCCAAGCCAATCATTAATATTATCCATTCCATTTTCACTTATTGTTGCTTGATCAGATTTTTCTGAAGAAAAACAAATTGCACGGGAGTCATTAAAAGTAAGGCCGTGAGATAGTAATTTTCTTAGTTTATCTTTTGCGGTAACAATTGCAATCTTAGCACCTTGCTCATAGTATTTTTGAAAAATCGTTGGAGCTCTTAAAAACTGTGGGTCATTCATCATGACTTCTTCTCCAGTAGAAGGGGTATAAAAAAAGTTACCACATATACCATGGACTGAACTTGGTCTTCCTGTAACAATAGAGATATTATTAGGATTGGTAAAACTAGGAATGGCACTGTTTGCTAACAAATTTTCTCCAGTATTAATTATTTTATCTAAGTTAGGTGTTAAGTTTGATTTTGAAGCTTCTTCAAAGTATTCTTTTTGACTTCCATCCAAACAAATGACTATAGCTGTTGAAGTTGGCAATCCAGCATAGTTTCTTTCGTTTATTGAAATTGTATTTGTCATATTTTGAAATTTCTTAAAACTGGTATCTACATTGATTTACCTATAAAACCAATAAGATTTGTCTCTGAGTTTAGTTTTTTTAATTATTATATTTGCTGCGTTCTGTCATGCAGGGTGGAGTACTATAGTTAAGAAAAGTCAAAATGGTCTAGCAATGATGGGGATCACATCAATTATAGAAATAATTATATTTCTTCCCTTAATATTAACAGTACCATTCCCCACAACAAATATTTGGTTATTTATTTTTGCAACAACTTTTTTGCATGGGTTATATCGTTACAGCGTAGTCAAATCTTATGAATATGGAGATCTATCTTTTGTATATCCAATTGCAAGAGGTGGCTCTGTTCTCTTAGTAGGATTGATAAGTATATTAATTTTAGGAGTCAACATAAACCTAACAGGCACTATGGGTATTGTTTTAATTTGTTTAGGATTATTTATGATATCTTTTTTAACAGCTAAAAAATTTAACAGATCAGCTTTCATGATTGCAATCACAACAGCAGGCCTAATAGCAAGCTATACAATTTTAGATGGGGTAGCAGTTAGAAAAAGTGAAAACGCATTTACTTTTATTTATTGGATGTTGTTATTAAATGGGATACCCATGCTGATTTATGCTTTTTTTTCACCAACTGGTTTACGAAAAAAAAATAGCTATAAAGTTAAGGATGGTGTAGCAGCTGGAATTCTTGCTATCCTAGGGTATGGGCTAGTAGTATGGTCAATGCAATTTATTGAAATTGCATATGTCTCAAGTATCCGTGAAATAAGCATAGTGTTAGCAACTCTTCTTAGCTTTTACCTATTAAAAGAGACAGACGCTCGTAAAAGAGTAATCCCATCAATAATAATATGTACAGGTATTGCTATTTTATATTTTCAAATAACTTAAAAAATTACGAAAATCCTAGACTATTGAGAATTTATTTCCTATAGCGAAAAAAGTGGAAGAAAATATAATAAAAGTAAGCCCAGAAACAGAAACTATATGTTGCGATGGGGGTCAAGATGGTTTAGGACACCCCGCAGTTTACTATAGTTTTGATAACCAAGACAAAGTCGTTTGTGGTTATTGTGGTAAGATTTACGTTAAAGAAAAAGAGTAATTAATATGTATAAAGAATCTTGGGGAGAAAAAAGAATTTGTCCGATGTGTAGTAAGCAATACTACGATTTAGGCAGATCTGAATTAGAATGTCCTGAATGTGGTAAAGAAATAGAGGTTACTACAATGTCAAGACCAAGACGTGGAAGAAAACCAGGAAGCACTAATGCTGCTCCACTAGCAAACCCAATTCCACCAAAAGCTAAAGAAAAAGATGATGAGCTTGATATAGATAATTTAGATATTGATAATAACGAAGATAATTTAGAGGATGATACAGTTCTTCTTGAAGATGAAACAGAAATCGATCCAGCTGCTGATGCAGGAATAGTTACACCTGATGAAGGTGAAGAAGAATATTAATCAATAAATAAAATTATTATATGGTATCAGTCCTACGCAATACTTGGGCTCTTTTTTTTGGTTTTGGAATCATTTGCTTAGCACATGGTCTTCAAGGAACATTAATTGGTGTTCGATCAGTTCTTGAAGGATTTAGTTATATTTCCACAGGATTAATTGTTGCAGGATATTATGTTGGTTATTTAACTGGATCAGTTGTTATTCCAATTTTTTTAAAACGAGTAGGTCATATACGTGTATTTGCTGCCTTAGCATCTCTGGCATCTATCGCCATTCTTTTACATACTGTATTTCTAGATCCTTATAGTTGGTTTTTTATAAGGATTTTAACAGGAGCAAGTTTATCCGGGATATATATCATTATGGAGAGTTGGTTAAATGACAAATCAACAAACCAAACACGTGGACAGCTTTTATCGATCTATATGATAATTACTTTTGTTTTTGTTGGTCTCGGTCAACTACTTCTGAATATCAGTGATCCTTCTAAAGTTGACCTATTCATTTTAGTCTCTATTCTTTTATCTTTCGCATTACTACCCATACTGCTTTCTAACACTGAACAACCGAACACCTCTGATACAAAAAGTTTTTCACTCTCTGAATTTTATGCAATTTCTCCTCTAGGTTTTGTTGGTGCACTTTTTACTGGTCTGGCACACAGTGTTGTTTTTGGATATGGTGCTGTGTACGCTACTTCAAAAGGCTTGAGTATTTTAGAAGTTTCCATTTTTATGATTATCATAACTTCTTTTGGAGCTTTGTCACAATGGCCCATTGGATACTTATCAGACAGAATGGATAGAAGATTAATTTTGATTGGTGTAACTTTTGCTGCATCTGGCTTGTGTATTTTAATCGTAGCATCCTCATATATATCCCTTACATTATTTTTTGTTCTCACAGCTATTTACTCATGTATGTCTTTGCCAATGTATTCATTAGCAATAGCTCATACCAATGACTTTCTAGAACAAAACGAAATTGTTGCGGCAAGCTCTGCGTTTGCAAAGCTTGTGGGTATTGGATCAATTCTTGGACCATTAATGGTTTCAGGCATGATGAGCATTACTGGACCTAATGGTTACCATATCTACTTACTTTTAATACACGGCTTACTTGGTTTATTTGGATTATATCGTATGACAAAAAGAGCAATTCCGGCAGATAGTGAATCGCAATATGTTCCGTTACCTCGCAATATTACTCCAGCAGGAATGGAGTTGAGCCCAGTTACTGAGCCTGTCGAGGTAGAATAACTCTATAAAACAATCTATAAAGCAGAAGTAGTAGAATTAAAAAAATATAAATTGCAGGTTCAATCTTATTAGCACGAACTAACATATAAAAGTGTAAGCTAGCCAAAATTGCAGCAGGATAAACTAAGTAATGAATTCTTTTCCAAATTTTATATCCAATTTTTTTTAGCATTCTTTTAGGAGATGTTATCACCAAAGGAATTAACAAAATAAAGCTTATAAAACCAAAAGTTATAAATGGTCTTTTTAAAATATCTTTAAATATAAAATTAAAATCTAAGAAATGATCTAAAACAATGTAAGTTAAAAAATGACATGTAACATAAAAAAATGCAAAAAGACCTATCATTCTTCTTGCTTCGATTAAAAAACGAAATTTTCTAAACTCACTCAGAGAAGAAATAAACAATGTTAAAACAATTAGGCGTAAAGCCATCTCTCCTAAATTATCCATTAATTTTTCTATTGGGTTTACACCTAATTGACCATTAGAAAATTGGTAAGCCCAAAAAAAAATAGGTGTGATTATTATTAAGAAAATTAATGGTTTAGTTTTTTTAAATGATTGAGTTGATATCATTAATTAATAATATTTTTTCAAATCCATTCCTTTATATAAATGACTGACCTCTTCTTCATATCCATTAAACATAAGGGTCTCGCGTCTTTTAAATTCACCAATTCGTCTTTCTGTACCTTGACTCCATCTTGGATGATCAACAAAATTATTAACATTTGAATAAAAACCATATTCACTGGGCGCCAACATTGACCAAGTAGCTTCAGGTTGTTTGTCAACAAAACGAATAGAAGCAATTGATTTAATAGATTTAAAACCATACTTCCACGGAACAACTAATCGAAGTGGCGCACCACTTTGATTGAGTAAATCATGCCCATACAATCCTGTTGATAATATGGTTAAGGGATGCATTGCCTCATCCATACGCAGACCTTCCACATAGGGCCAGGGTAATAGTCTTCTTGTTTGACCCGGCATTTCTTCAGGTCTAAATACGGTAACAAATTGAATAAATTTTGCTGATGATAAAGGATCTGCAATTTTAATTAATTCCGATAAAGGAAATCCTTGCCAAGGAATTACCATTGACCACGCTTCAACACACCGTAATCTATAAACCCTATCTTCAACCGTTACTTGTTGTAACAATTTTTCTAAATCAAGGACTTGAGGATTGTTGATTAATCCTTCAAGGGATATGGACCAAGGTTTAGGTTTAAAGTTGCCTGACTTTTCTGAAGGATCTGTCTTCCCCATTCCAAACTCATAAAAATTATTATAAGTGGTAATCTCTTCAAAGCTATTTAATTTATCATTTTCATCAAGTTGATTAGCATAAATATTTTGATCAGATGAGTGGTTTGCATGAAGACCTGTTGATGTTCCTAATACTAAACCAGTTGCGACAGATGATTTTATAAATTTTCTCCTATTTAAGTAGTTTTTAAATGGAGTTATTTCTGATGGTAAAATTTTCATCTTTTTCTTATATATATCGTAATTAGAAAAAGAGTAGTTTCAAAGAACTTACTCTTCAAAATACCGTATTTACTTGATACAATCTTATAATGAATCTTAAATATTTCTTGATTTTTACTGTATTTTTTACCTTCTATAATTCTTCATCTTTTGCTCAAAAAACCCATGGAATTGCTATGCATGGCAAACCAAAATATGAAGAAGGTTTTACACATCTAAACTATGTTAACCCTAATGCCCCTAAAGGGGGTACTGTTCGATTTGGAGCGTATGGCGCATTTGATAATTTAAATAGAGTTGCATTTAAAGGATCTAAGGCTGCTGGTCTTGGGTACATCAATGATACGCTAATGAGAAGAGTATGGGATGAAGCTTTTACTTTATATGGTTTAATTGCAGAGTATGCTGATATGCCAGAAGATAGATCATCTATTACATTTTATATAAATCCTAATGCTAAATTTCATGATGGTTCATCGATTACCAGAGAAGATGTATTATTCAGTTTAGAAACTTTTCAAACAAAAGGTACTCCAAATCAAAAAAAGACTTATGGCAAAATTACCTCGACTGAAATGGTGGGTTCCAATGGAATAAAAATGAATTTCGTTAATAATGAAGATAAAGAACTTCCTTTAATTGTTGCGGGATTTCTTCCTATTATTCCAAAAAAATATTATAGCGAAATTGATGTTACTAAAACTTTTCTAGACATTCCACTTGGAAGTGGCCCATATCAAATTGAAAGTTTAGAACCTGGTCGTCAAATAAAATATCAAAGAGTAAAGAATTATTGGGCAAAAGACTTACCAGTTCATAAGGGACAATATAATTTTGATGAAATAATTTATGATTACTACAAAGACTCTAATGTACTTGTAGAAGCTTTTAAGGTTGGTAAGTATGATTATCGTCGAGAATACAATGCGAAAAGATGGTTTTCAGAGTATGATTTTGATGCAGTTTCAAATGGTAATGTCATTTTAAATGAAATGAAAAATGACAGGCCTTCTGGGATGAATGCCCTTATTTTTAATTCCCGTAAGGATCTTTTTAGTAATCCAAGAGTAAGATATGCCTTATCGTTTGCCTATGATCATGAGTGGATAAATAAGGTTTTATACAACAATGCATATGTCAGAACTGATAGCTATTTTGATAATTCTCCTTTAGCCTCAACAGGATTACCATCCGAAAAAGAATTACAGTTATTAGAGCCTTTTAAAGACCAATTACCCGATGAAGTATTTACCGCAACATATGCGCCACCAATAACTGACGGAAGTGGTAACCCTAGACAAAACTTAAGAATAGCCAAACAAATACTAGAGGAAGAGGGATGGGTTGTTAATGATGGAAAACTTATGAAAGATGGGAAACATTTTGAATTTGAATTTTTAATTGTCAGTCCTTCTGTAGAAAGAATAGCATTAGCTTTTCAAAAAACTTTAGAAGTACTTGGTATAACAATGAATGTTCGAACAGTAGACTCGTCTCAATATCAAGCACGTTTATTAAATTATGATTTTGATATGATTAAGGCTTCTTGGAATGTTAGTCTTAGCCCAGGTAACGAACAACAGTTTTACTACGGATCAGAGGTAGGTAAAAAAGAAGGAAGTAGAAACTATGCTGGCGTAGATAGTAAGGTTGTTGATTTTTTAATACAACAGTTGGTTGGGGCAAAAACAAGAGAAGAGCTTACAACCGCTATTCATGCTTTAGACCGAGTTCTTTTATGGGGTCATTATGTAATTCCTTTATATCATAGCAATACTGATAGAATTGCTTATTGGAATATGTTTGAATTCCCTGAAACAATACCCCTTTACGGTATTGTCATTGAGTCTTGGTGGATTGATCAAGAAAAAGTTAAAAAACTAAATAGATAGTTTTTAATGTCTCAAACTCGCGCTAATATATTAATGCTCATTGCTACTTTGATATGGGGGACAGCATTTGTCTCCCAAACAACAGGCATGGGTTCAATTGGCCCTTTTACATTTAGTTTCTCAAGATTTTTTTTTGCCACGATAACAGTGTTGCCCTTAGCTCTTTATTTTGAAAGAAATAATTTTGCTAAAATTTTTTTTAACTCAAAATTATTAATTCTAACAATTGCTACAGGTATTTTTCTTTTTCTAGGTATGGGATTACAGCAATACGCGCTTCAGGTTTCTCAAATTTCTAACGTTGCATTTATTACAACACTTTATGTTCCCATTGTAGGAATTATTTCACGCTTTGTTTTTAAATCTCAACTACATTGGATAATTTGGATAGCCATACTGTTATGTGTTTTGGGTTCCTATTTATTATCATCAAACCAAAGTATCGAGATACAGCAATCAGACTCATTAATATTTATTGCAGCTTTTTGTTTCGCTGTTCATATAATCCTCATTGATGTTTTTATGAAACAATTCAACTCACCCTTAACTTATGGAACTATTCAATATTTTATTGTCTTTCTTATTTCTCTTTTTGTTGCTGGAATTTATGAGAGTCCTACTTTAAAAAATATTTCGATCGAATGGTTTGAAATATTATACACGGGAGTTCTATCTGCTGGACTAGGATATACATTACAAATAATTGCACAACGAAAAGCAAGTCCTGCTCCTGCAGCTATTATTTTATCCATGGAAGGTGTCTTTGCTACAATTGCAGGATGGTTACTTATTAATCAAACTTTAGATTTAAATAAATTTCTTGGATGTGTTGCAATTTTTACGGGTGTGATTATAGTACAATTATTACCAATTTTTAAAAAAACACATGACAGATAAATTAGACATTGTTGGCATTGGAAACGCAATGGTAGATGCTATCATCCCCTCAAATAAAGATGAGGTTGAAAAAAATAATTTAAATCGTGACTCAATGAATTTAATCGATGAAGATTTAAAAAATACTCTTCATAATAACTATTCTATTAAAGAAATGGCTGGAGGAGGATCTCTTGGAAATTCGATGTTTGGTATCACTTCTTTTGGCGGAAATGGCAGCTTTATTGGTAAAATTAAAAATGATGAAGTAGGAATATTTCTTCAAAAAGATATGGTGAGGGAAGGGTTGCAATTCCCCCTTGGTTTTACTTCACCGGATATTTCAACTGGTTGTTGTACTATTTTTGTTGAAGATGATGGCACAAGAACCATGTGTACTTTTTTAGGAGCTGGAACCTTAATTGGACCTGATGATATTCAGCCAGCTCATATAACTAATCATAAAATTGCTTATTTAGAAGGTTATTTATGGGATAATCAAAATGCCAAAATGGCAATGAAAAAAATGGTTGGTATATGTAAGTCAGATAATCAAAAAATTGCCTTTACTTTATCAGACTTGTTTTGTGTAGATAGACATAGAGAGTCTTTCAAAGAGCTTATAGAAAATAATGTGGATATTTTATTTGCGAATGAAGATGAAATTAAAGCTCAGTGTGAAACTGATAGTTTTGATAAAGCTCTAGAGTATGCAAAATCATTAAATATGATTGTTGCTATTACTAGATCTGCTGATGGTTCTGTTATTGTCAACAAGGAAGAGGTCATCGAAATAAATCCTGTACAAGTTGATAGAGTTGTAGACACAACAGGTGCGGGTGATTTGTACGCCGGTGGTTTTTTATTTGGTATGGCAAAAGAAAAAGATCTTACTACTTGTGGAAACTATGCCTCTATTGCTGCAGCAGAAATAATTTCTCATTATGGCGCAAGACCATTAGTGAAATTATCTAATCTAATTTAGTTAATATTTTAATTTTTTTATCTTCTTCTAGAAAAGAAGATTTAATGGCATTACGAGTCATAGATACAAGTTCATTTTCAGAAAAACCAATGCCAGCCATCG
>Ga0255775_1005110_pt1 | contig 10087 bp, 8 predicted proteins | sample 011ome_26_FD_179973 | JGI IMG/M metagenome (GOLD analysis project Ga0255775, IMG submission 179973) | Coastal salt marsh microbial communities from the Groves Creek Marsh, Skidaway Island, Georgia - 011511BT metaG (version 2) | ecosystem: Environmental > Aquatic > Marine > Intertidal zone > Salt...
TGAGGCCGGGGGAGTGACAGTGACCCTGCGCGCCATTCCCCTGCGGCGGGAGGGAAAGCGCTTTGGCGCAATCGTCCTCAGCCGTGACGTGACACAGGTGCGACTCCGTGAGCGTGAGATGATCACCAAGGACGCCACGATTCGCGAGATTCACCACCGCGTCAAGAACAATCTCCAGACTGTCGCGTCGTTGTTGCGCATTCAAGCACGGCGCACTCACAACGAGGGCGCAAAAGATGCTCTGGGTCAAGCAATGCGGAGAGTGGCTGCCATTGCTGTCGTCCACGACACCTTGTCGGAGGGCCTCAGCCAAAATGTTGATTTTGACGTCGTGTTTGATCGCGTATTGATGTTGGTGGCAGAGGTGGCCTCGGGGTCCCAGCAAGTGGTGAAGCCCCGACTCGAGGGCTCTTTTGGTATTTTGCCGAGCGAATACGCGACCCCTCTGGCCCTAGTGCTCACTGAGCTCGTGACGAATGCCGTGGAGCACGGGCTGAAAGAAAAAGACAACGGCGAAGTTGTCATCTCTTCACGGCGAACCGAAGAGACCCTGAGCGTCACTGTTCGAGACAACGGTGGCGGTCTCCCTGAGGGCAAAGTAGGGGACGGTTTAGGAACTCAGATTGTCAGGACACTTGTCCAAGGTGAGCTGGGTGGCTCTATCGACTGGCACACCCTGAATGGTGAGGGTACTGAGGTTACTATCTCCATTCCGATGCAATTCCTTCATGAGAAGGACGTCACCGCGGCCGTGCCCAGTATCTAAGAAGCCCTTCTGGCCCGAGCAGCACGCCGCTTCAGTGCTCTACGCTCGTCTTCGCTGAGTCCACCCCAAACTCCGGAATCTTGGTTAGTGTCAAGGGCATACTGCAGGCAATACTCCGTGACGGGGCAGTGCGAACAGACTGCCTTTGCGCGGTCAATCTGCTCAACAGCGGGTCCTGTGTTCCCGACAGGGAAAAACAATTCTGGGTCTACGGTCAAGCACGCTGCGCGGTCACGCCAGTCCATATTTCTCCTTGGATGATGAGGTTTCAGTTTGGTGCGTGGAAGTGTCTCGCGATGCGATCCTGGCAACACACCAAAGTCCAGAGCTTCAATGCGGCCGGACTCCCCAGGTTGTCATTAACTTCCCACCAAATCAAGGGTTTAGTTCGAGAAAATTTTGAATGTCAGTTTGATGGGGCGCAACTCCCAGAGTCATCGTTTGTCCGCTTAGAACTACACTTGATCCATGGTTGCCAGGAAAAATGCTGGATTTAGGTGAAGTTCATATTGGGTACTGCGCAACTTTCCCGTCCCTACGGTGTTGTGCAGAAAAATCACAGCGAATCTCCAGAGAGCCCTGTTGAGGTAGTTGCGGAGGCGGAGCTTCTGGGCTTTTCAGGGATTGATACTGCGCCCGTGTACGGAGACGCTGAGGCGGACATCGGAAGAGCGGAGTCAGCCCTTCCGGTTTACACAAAGATTCATCCTTTGAAGAGTGTTGACGACTCGATTCACAAGTCTCGTGCGGCTTTGCGGCGAGATTTTCTGCATGGTGTTTACCTTCATGAGGAATACATTGCCTCCCAGGCGCAGCAGGAATTGCTCAAACGCATGCAAGATAGAAAATCTCAGGACATCGGGGAGGTTGGTGTTTCAATCTACTCAGTCGACGAGTTCGAGCTTGCTAACGAGAACCCGGATATTGATTTGTTGCAGCTTCCCTACAACATTCTGGATCCGAGGTTCAATTCCGACTTTCTTTCTCGCACCCTGGACCCTGCGAAAAAGGTTTTCGCGAGAAGCATCTTCCTCCAGGGGGTGCTTCTCAGGCCTGCCTCGGAACTCCCCTCAGCGGTTAGCCATCTCAAAGTATTCAAGGCTTCGCTTGAAGAAGTGACGAGAGACACTTCTCTGGATGACTTGGATGTAGCTCTTGGTTTCGCCATGGGTAATCAGGCGCTCACTGGCATAATTGTCGGAACTTCCTCCCTCAAGGAGTTGCGTGAGATTGCCTCCCGGAAATCCTCGTTGTTGGACAAAAACTTGTCTTCAGTTCACGATTTTGACAACGTTCCAACCTGGGATGCGGTTGACCCACGAAGATGGAGCCAATAGTGAACAGTCCTAACAATACGGAAGGTCGCGTCGTAGCGATTGTCCAGGCAAGGTTAGGGTCCACCCGATTCCCCCACAAGGTCCTTAAGGAAACCGTTGGAAAGCCTCTTATCGGGCACCTTATTGAACGGTTAAAGCGAGCGACGCATGTTGGAGACGTAGTTGTTGCAATACCAACCTCACCGATCAATGATGATTTGGCTGAGCTCGTAAGGCACTATGACGCGTTGGTTTTCCGTGGCAGCGAGCTTGACGTTTTGGATAGATATGTTGGCGCAGCTCGCAAATATGAGGCTGACGTGTACCTTCGGGTCACCGGAGATTGCCCTCTAGTGTGTCCTGATCTTGTGGATCGCGTAGTCGCTGAGTTTTACGCGAAAGAACTGGATTACGCATGCACTGGTCTCACTTTTCCCGACGGTCTGGACGTTGAAGTGTTTTCTCGGGATGTTTTGCTAGACGCGAATCTTCAGGCGCGAGAGAATTTTGATCGCGAACATGTGACTCCATTTATGAAGCGCACAGTGCCCTCAGGGAAGAAATCAGTGTTGGAGCACGACTCTGATCTTTCGCGGTTGCGGCTCACAATTGATGAGCCAGAGGACTTTGATGTCATCGATAGCGTTTTTGGAAAATTTGGGACCAATGACTTTGGGTCGAAAGAGATTTTTGCTCTCATCGCCGAGGAACCTGGTTTGTTCGTGGGTAACCAGCATCTGGTCCGTAACGAAGGTTCGATAATTTCGACGGGTCAGAAACTGTGGCGCAGAGCCCAAAAGTCGATTCCAGGTGGCTCAATGTTGTTTTCCAAGCGAGCCGATTTGTATACCCCCAAGATTTGGCCCAGCTATTTCTCCCGCGCCAAGGGTTGCCAAGTTTGGGATTTGGACAACCAACCGTTCCTTGACGTCGGGTACATGGGGATTGGCACGAATCTCCTCGGATACGGCGCCCCCCCAGTAGACGAGGCAGTCATTCGTGCGATTTCTCTGGGGAACATGTCAACACTCAACGCGCCAGAGGAAGTCGAACTTGCCGAACGCCTTTGTGAGATTCATCCTTGGGCCGAGATGGTCCGCTTCACTCGTTCCGGAGGTGAGGCTTGCGCAGTTGCCGTGCGTATTGCTCGTGCTGCTGCATCCAAAGATGGTGTTGCCTTCTGCGGCTACCACGGTTGGCATGATTGGTATCTCTCGTCAAATATTGATGACACATCGGCGCTCGACCAACACCTTCTCTCGGGGCTGAGCTCAGCCGGGGTGCCCCGTCAGCTGGGTGGGCTCAGCCGTGCCTTTCGGTATAACGACCTGGATGGCCTGGAGGAGATTCTCAGAGATGGCAATACTGGGGTTGTCTTCATGGAGGTTCAAAGGAACGAGACGCCCGCGGAGGGTTTTCTCAGTGGCGTCAAAAGATTGTGCCGAGAGTACGGGGCTGTCTTGGTCTTTGATGAATGTACCTCTGGATTTCGAGAAGTTCTGGGGGGCCTGCACCTTGCGAGAGATGTAGAGCCGGATATTGTGATTCTGGGAAAGACATTGGGAAATGGATACGCAGTCAACGCTGTTGTGGGCCGTAGCGAAGTGATGCCATCTGCTGAGACCACCTTCATCTCGAGCACCTTCTGGACGGAGCGTATTGGTTCGGTGGCAGCTCTAGCATCCCTTGCTGAACTCGAGCGGACTGGTGCCCCTCAAGAAGCCCACGAGAAAGGATTGGACGTCCGTAAGGGGTGGAGTGAAATTGCAGGGTCGGCGGGACTTAGTCTCAAAATTTCCGGGCTACCAGCGTTGAGTACCTATGAAGTGATCGGGTATCAGGCCACGGAGGTCAAGACTTTTGTCATCGAGCGAATGCTGTCCCGGGGATATCTTGCGCCTACCGCATTTTATGCCTCGTTAGCGCACACCCCAGAAATCCTTTCCTCCTACCTCTACAATCTGGGCGAGGTTTTTGTTGAGTTGGCGAACATCGATCCCTCAGATCTCGCATCGGAATTGCATAATGGTGTGGCTCGCGGCTCTTTTGGCCGATTGAACTAAGGACCTGCATGGATATCAGCATTTCTGACTCTCACGCGAGGCTGCGGAATGTTCTTGAGGCACCCTTTTTTTCACCCGTCCGCCCCTACTTGATGTGGCGGGAGGCGCTTGCAGAGGACAGATTTGTCAAGAAAATTGCGAATAGCTGGGGAGTAGAGACATTCGATTTCGATCGCATGAAAGGCAAGCTCACGGGAAAAGGGCAGAAGGTTTTCTACGTTCTTGGGTCAGGTTCCTCCATCGAAGAATTATCGCCCGAGAACTTTGACACCATTTCAAGAGAAGTGTCTGCCGGAATAAACGCATGGGCTTTGCACGATTTCATCCCCAATATCTATGCTTTCGAGCCAGTGCCGGAGAGAGACTCCGATCACTATTCGACTATGCAGCTTCTTGAGAGGGAAGATGTCGTGAGGCGAAGGCCGACGATTATGTTTCTCAAGCCACGCAACCCCATCGAGGTGGAGCAGTTGAGAATGGTGCCGGCGGCATTGCAGAGTGACACTTTGTTATACGGCCGATTTCAGCCCTACACGCGAGAAATCAAGAATTTGGCGGGCGATTTGAATATGGTGTGGAACCTAGCGTCGAGAAAGCTGAGCGTGCTTCCAGACTCTGGCGCGTCCATCGTTCGAATGGCCTTCCTCGGCTTACTTCTCGGCTTCTCAAAGATCGTGTTTGTTGGAGTAGACCTGAATCACACGGAATATTTCTGGGAGAAGAATCCGGGGTATCTCGAGAAATTTGGTCGTAGTGCTTTTTCTAGCGGGCAAAAGAAATCTACCCACGAAACTCTGACTACAGATAACCGTGCGTTTAGCGTCGTGGACATGGTCGTTGCGCTTCACAAAGTCGCAAGGCAGCGCGGCGTGAGTGTTGAGGTCGTATCTTCACGGTCCCTGCTTGCGGACTATCTTCCCCTCCATGAATTCCCGCCGCCTGGAGCAGCCCTGCCGAACCAAGAGGTGACGAATTAATGCTCTCACTGGAGGAAATTCACGAGCATGACCTCTACATCACTCAAAGTAGGGTGAGAGACGCTTTTCGAGATTCAGACACCGTTGTCTACTTGAAAAAAGAGTTTGCTTTTCGGGGAGGTCAATGGGACGGTAGAGAAATTCCCTCCATTTTGCAGCGCAACGACCGTGGAAAAGTTCTCGTTCTCGGAGATTCAGATCGAGAAATGCCGGTGCATGAGCTTCATGCACTTCGGGCTTTGGGAGGATACCGGGATATCTGGTCAACCCACGCAGGAAGGGTGCGGGGGGAACGGTTCCACATGCTTCCTTTGGGCCTGCCCTATGACAGACATTATGGGTTTCCCTTTGAAATCATTGGTGACACCTCCTTGGTGGCCGAAGCCTATAGAACTTCTGAACCTCCTGAACCAGAGAATGTTCGCATCATGGGAGCCTTTGCCGTCGAGAACGCACCTGAGCGGGCGCTGGTGCGTGACTTGGTTATCGAAAGCCCGATCGGAGTTTGGGATTCCTTTGATGTCACGGTTGAGGATCGGCTTCGATACCTACGCACCATGAGGGAATCCGGACTAGTAGCGTGCCCTCGAGGGCGCGGAATTGATACATATCGCTTGTGGGAAACCCTCTATATGGGTGCGGTTCCGATTGTTGCTGGTGCCAGAGGAGAGTTTTTGTCACTCTTGAGAAACTATTCGGTGCTTCTTCTGGAGAGCTGGAATCAACTGGGAGACAGTGAAATCATTCGGGAGCGATACAGCCGTATTCTAGGTCGCAAAATTGACGCCAGAGGACTTCGATTTGATGAGTGGAAGAAACTCCTTTCCTGGCCCAGTTCTTTGCATACGAAGAGGACTTCTAGATCGAACGAATTGAAGCCTCCGTGTTGAGTTCGGCTTTTTGGACCGCTTTGGAGCCGGAATAATCGAAGGGTCTTTTCTCACAAAACGCCGATATGCTCGGAGACGGGGTGGATTGGCTCAGTCACTAAAGGGACTGACTGCTAGCGCGAGGGGGGCGATGTTCCGAATCCTTGCCATATTGGCAGTCAAGGCGAAGGTTGCCCGCTTCTTGGTCAAGAGCCTCCTTCGTCACACCAGACTCATCATCGCGACGTATCGCGAAGGCAAACATGGATTTTTCATTCCAAGTTTCAGCCGGTACGACACGGGCTGGGGTGTATTTCCTGTTGTAGGGACAAAGCTGATTCACCTATCAAATCTGAAGGCAAGGCTTTTCTGGGGAGATCTCGTCAATCTTGACGAAAGCCCACACTATCAATTCGTCAAGGCAAGGCTAAGGACTGACTCAGTTGGCTCAGAGTGGGAAGAATACATTCGGGCGCAGCATCGCTGTGGCGATGCCGAAATGCAAAGGCGTCGCGAAAATTTTGAGAAATTAATCAAGCTTGCTATCGAGGAAAGGGCCCGATTCAAAGTTTTGGTTGAGAGACATGGAGGTGTTTTTCGCATTGTTGATGGCTTTCATCGCGCCGCTGTCCTCGCGAATACTCATCCACAGAAAAGGGTCTGGTGTGCAGTCTTGGTGAGCGGCTTAAGCTCTACCGAGACTGAGCGCTAGTCGAAAAAGACGGAATCGTCAGTTGAAGCGGAGACCGGGAGGTAGGGTTCGCCCCTCCAAAGCCTTCCAAGCATAGCTGCCACTCTATGCCTCCCCGAAGAAAACGCATTATTTGTTATCTCTAAAGGCCTGTCTTGGAGAAATTTCTCTATTTCTGATTCAGACATCTTGGGTAGTTGAGCGTAATACTCCTTCGTGTACAGTCTCGGTTCAATTCCCGAAAGGATGTAAAGGTTGGCCCCCGCGTAGGGCATTACCTGGTGTCGAAAGCCGAAAAGGAATGGATAGATGAAAAAGTTATTTCCCATCTTCCAAAAGTCCCGTGCTAGGTTGATGGGTTCTGGAAAAGGCGATGCGGTGGGCACTTCGCGGATTGTTCGTGAAATTTCTGAGAACGATTGAGTTGACAATCTCGCCAGGCTCTCCCGAAGTGTCTCCCCTTTTTCTACAAGAGCGGCTAGATGTCGCTCCCTCCAGGACCAGTTATTAGCGTCAGATTGCTCAAAACGAAGACTCAGGAATTGGTCTTCCGATAACCTAACTAGCCGTCTCACCTGAGGATTCTTCTGGGAGCCCGAGACAACACGATAAATGTGACGTCGGGCTGATTTCAGGGGTCTTTCGAGATTCGCGCGCAGTGATGCTCGAGTTTCGGACACTTGAACTACCTCGCTTTTATATTTCGCCTCCAGGATTTTCTCTGAATCAGACCGAATCTTGAGGGTCGCACCGTGAGCGATGATTTCAACGGTGGATATCGGAGATTCTTTACCTGCAGGATGCAAATCGATGTACCTGTTGTGGCGGCTAACTGAAACCATCTGGTTGTTTTCCCGGATAATCTGAAACCCCGATTCGGCCAATGTGGTCGATAAGGCCTGAGTAATTTGTTGCGGGCTGTCAAGATTGACTAGCATGTCGTCGTCATGGTCCTCTTGAAGAGAATTGGACGCATACAGGTCCTTCAGCGTCCTCCCGAAAGGTACCGCGGTTAGTCAGATCAGAGTGGCCAATTCTTGCACAGTGCAGAGATTTCTGACTCGAAAAGGTAGGGCTGCTTCGTGGCCCCAATGGGCCCAGAAAGCTTTGTTGAATTGGAATTCGACTGCGGTCCAATTCTGCCGGCAGCTGTCTACTTTCTCTTTAACCACGATGCAAGGGTATCGTTGGAGAAGAGTTAAGCGATACATCGATTGAGACAAGGCCTACCGGCTCCGGCGCTATCGCGGTGAATCGTTGAAAGATCGCTGGAACCAGCTTTCTATCAACGACGTTGTTGACAAAATGGAGTGCGTGCATATGCCTAGTAATTCTTGGATAGACCCATTCTCGGATCGGTCAATTACCTGCCTTCCGAACTTTCACGAGGAATTGTTGGAATTAGTTTCCGAGGCGAAGATCCCCGCCGCTGATGTTTGCCTGGTTGGCAGTGCAGTCGTTGCTCAAATGGGCGTCAGGGTCAATCGTGATCTAGATTTTGTAGTGCACTCCCGGTCTATCCATCTCTTGCCGGAGAAGATGCCAAGCTTCCTGCAGGTAGATCTCGAAGGGGAGAGATACTCCGCTCTCGGGGACGGCACCCTTGTCGGCGATCAGCTTTTTGAATCCAACTTGAACCGAGTCTTGGCAAGTGGAATTAGAGTGATCCGGCCTGAAGTTGAGTTTGCATACAAAGCTCGAACGCTTCGCGAGCGAGACCTCCTTGATCTGGAGTTTCTGGACTTGATAACCGATAAAGAGCGAGACTGGAAATGGGAAATCTTCAATAATCTCTACCAACAATCTCTACCCGAGCAGAACGTAGTAGATGAATCGGAGTCACCAACGGTTCGCGAACAATCCTTATGGGGCTCTCTTAGAGCTGGAGCGAACCGGAGGGTCGTATCCACGTGGAGAAGAATTAGGGGTTACTTGAAAGAGCGGTGGAATCAGTTCAATTTTCCTTCCCCTCCGAATCGTTTTGATGGGCAAGCCGAGGCGCCTATTGTTCGTGTTGTTGACGCTGGCATGGCGGTGAGTTTCATGCGCGATTGCAACAGGCCTCTGTATCGACGGGTAGTGAGCGCGCTATTATTGTTAGGCCCGCGTCCGGAAAGCGTTTCCGAAGGGGACTGGCTCGAGGAGTGGCGCCTACTGTTTTTCGATGATTTGAATCGCGATAGCGGGGCGCTCCTAATCCGGTTTTGTTCGGATTTTTCCAAGCAGAAGTCCATCAACCTCTCCTGGGTTTCTAAAATGGGTTCAAATGAGCTTCAAAAGGCGTTTCCTCTGGTCGCTTCCCTCGCCGTTGGTTCCGATCTATGTGTTGTGGAAGGTTTGGATCGCCAGGATTCGGTTGAGGATGACCTGCCCGAGGGTGACAACCTGAGTTATCGTGATAACGGATTTTGGGTTGCTTGGTCGGAGATGGAGTGGAAGGTGCTAGCTAGAAGCGGCGTGGTTTGGCCGCTTATTGTGTGGCCAACTGGATATGACTTTGCTGAAGAAATCGAAGATTTCTTCGATGCTCACGCGAGTATCCTCAAGAAATATGAGGTTGAGTGGGACCTCGAAGGGTTTCTCTGCTTTGTCTCGGACCTATACGGGGGAGACGGCACCAATCAATGGAAAATTGACTATAAGGTCTCAGTATTCAGGGGCCTTCTCGCCAAGACTGAGTCTCTTCGGATTACTGTGTTCTTTCTCAACATCGATGAACCCAATTTTCAGGAAAAATCAAAGAGAGATGGCTTCAGTAATTTCGAGAGCCAATCGATGAGAGTGCTGAAATCCAAGGCTCGACAAGAGTTTTCTCCGCGAATCGATGGTTACATAAACGATGTGCTGATTCACGGCGGGGATAATTTTGGCGACAACCGGGATACGTTGCGCGCTCTAGAGAGACATGGGTTTCTGCTATGAGTCGGGGCGACTAACCAGTCTCTCTAACTTGTCAACGCTGTCGACAACAACCACTGAAGAGGGCAGCAACGAAACAAGTCGCAAGAGCGAAAGCCTTTGTGTCAGTAGCGCCTCATGAATTTGCTCCCAGGTCATGTCCCTCATAAACCTGGGAAGTCGCCCTTCTCTCTCTCTCTCTCGAGCCACACTGACGAGGCGCTCGGTCGGGGCGTCGTGAAATACAACAACGTTAGGTAATGGAACCAGGGCAAACCAAAGGCGGATTTGCCAGTCTTTTGCGTTCATTCCGATGGTTGTTTGAGCCCTACTCACTGTTCCTTCGTCGTAAACTCCGATGAGACCAGGTTGCAGGCTCGAGGCTCTCGCATGAGAAGTTAACGAGTGGTTAATCCACTGTCGCCTAGTCCGACTTGAAATAATGCGACGTGCGTTTCTCGGTCGAAAGAGTACTTCGAGAAGAGCGGCCTGAATCCCAATGAAAGA
>Ga0255775_1005114_pt1 | contig 10085 bp, 8 predicted proteins | sample 011ome_26_FD_179973 | JGI IMG/M metagenome (GOLD analysis project Ga0255775, IMG submission 179973) | Coastal salt marsh microbial communities from the Groves Creek Marsh, Skidaway Island, Georgia - 011511BT metaG (version 2) | ecosystem: Environmental > Aquatic > Marine > Intertidal zone > Salt...
AAGTAGCTCATCTTTTTTCATTACTCTTAAAGAACTCTTTGTTGGTTTAGTTGATTTTCTACCCTTTCGTTTAGAACCCCCTGCTGCTTCTGCAACATCAACAATTTGTTCTTTTAAATCTTTTGCAGATTTTTTAACGTCTTTGAGTTCTTGTTTTACTCTTTTAACTCTACGTTTGGCTTCTGCTTTAACTTCCTCTACTTTGTCCTCAACAACATCAGGAATTAAATCACCATCTTCATCTTTAATCTTACCTGTCTTTTGTAAGATAACGATTGCTATTGCCAAAACTGTTGCAATCGCCAAAATAACTAAAATTGTGTTCATAATAATACTTGTTTTAAGTTTAACTGTTTAGAATAAATATTAAACTTTTTTTAATAAACGTATTTTTAGATTTGTATCACCTTTTATGATTCTGTGATACTCTAACTTTTTGATACTGATTGTATCACCCTCTTTTAATTCGAATGGTAGTTCATCATCGTATTGAAACTTCCAACCCTTACCTTCTAAGATTGTAACTTCTCTATCTTCTTTATCTCTGTGCCAAACCAATTCTGATGAATCGGTATCTACTGAGAATTCTCTAATGTAAGTGTTGTTTCCTTTACTTACTTCGTTGTATGGATTACCACCACTGTCCACCACCACTTAAACCTAATGATTTTGCGTAACGAGGTAATCTACAACTCCAATATGATGCAGTTGTTTTATCTTTGGTTTGTTCACATTTGTGTCTTGCTTTGAAAGCTGCTTTTGCTTTCGGGTCTTTTAACTTTACTGCTAATTTACCACCACCGCTATCGGCACCGAACTTAATCATTCGAACATTTCCACTCTTTGGGTCTTTCACATATACTTTGAACTTACCACCACCACTATTGTTTCTCATTGGTTTTGATAGTTCAACTTTCTTACCCTGATATTCTGCTTCTACTAACATTGGAAAATCTAAAAGTACATCGTTACCTTCGTATACACCAACCTTACCAATATCAGAACTTAGGAACATATCTAAATCTTCTGAAACTGCTTCTAATTTTAATGCTCTTAAATCGTTGTAGTACTCAAAGAATTTTGTAGAACCATATCTGTATGGGTTTTTATGTAATGCGATTTTATTATCCACATTGTACATTATACCTTCGTTGATTTTCATAATATGATTCCTTAGTTAATATATGATGTTAATTCGAATTTACCACTATCCATTCCATATAATGAAATGTTTAATGCTTTTCTTTGTGGTTTGCCATTCTTTGTTAATCCAACTGAGAATGAATGTGTTTTACCAACACCTGGTCTTAAACGATTGTGTTTACCACCCATTGCGATTTGAGTTTGCCAATCATCTTCATCAATCTCAAACCCCTTTTTCTCAGCGTACTTTCTTGCAGCATCTGCCGCATCGGATGCAGATTTATAATAATCTTCATTTATTGATTCTGAGAATTGTTTGATTATTTTCTTTTGAACTGGATTTCCTGGTTTACCCGCTAATGCTGATACAATTGCCATTCTTTCTGGAAGTTTACCCTTTTCAACAAATTTAAGAAGTTTAGTAATATTCAATCCATGTTTAGAAACGAAATCCTCAACTGCTTCGGGTCTTGTACCTGTGTAGTATGCAATCTTTTTGATTTGTGGTTCAATACCTTCATTTACTGATTCATCAACACCTTTGATTTTTTTATTAACCATCATTGTGATATAACCATCTTTTTTCAAATCCTTTTCAAACTTCACTGCCATATCTTTATCTCTATATGCAGCTTGTGATGGTTTATCACCTTTTTTCTTAGCGTAGAAAATAACATATGCTTCGTTTACATTATCTTGGTGTAGAACCTTAACATCCTTTACATCACTTGTGATTTTTCCTTTAGGAGTATTGATGGTTACTTTGTTTCCTTTAACCGAAACTACCATACCAGTTTTGTTTTTTGATTTAAAGTGAACAAAATCACCAATCTCAAAATCACTAACACTTGCTTCGTTTACTGATTCGTTTGTGAATGGTATATCTCTCACATATTTTTTCCAGTCATTGTATTCAGGCGCCATTCCGACGGGTTGTATGTATTTTACTAACTCTCTCTGGTCTCTTAGTTCATAGATTGGTGTAGCGAATTTTGATTTCAAATCAACGTAAAAGTGTTCATCATAGTAATCAATAACATATGCACCCTTCTTACCTTTAAGGTAACCATCTTTATTATGAAGTAAAACACCAGTAGCACCAGTTGGATTTGATTGTGATTCAATATATTTTACAGGCGCATCTTTGATTAGCTGATAGTACTTGTGCCCTCTACGTGGTTCAACCATACCTTCACTTATTGATTCTTTCTTTTTGGTTCTCCAACCACCACCAGCATCTTTGTATTGTTTTGCTGCCCAAGCATTTGCATATGCTGATGGGTATACATCAAACTTCTTCTTTGCTTGTGATTTGTAGTAAGACCATTTAGATGGGTCGGTTGGAACATTCTCTTCAGTAAGTTTCATTACTCTCTCTTCCAATCCCTTTTCTTTTACTACTTTCTCAATCGTATCAACGTGTCCTTGTATGTAATCATGTTCTTTTTCTAATCCCATCATCTCAGCCATCTTCATAATGTTCTTAGCGATGTTCTTAGCAACCATTACATAATCTCTTTCTGGCTTGTAACCATCTCTCTGAATGTGTTCTTCTACAAAGAAAAGTGCATCTTGTAATCTTGCACTTCTTTCGGCCATGTCCATATCAACACCTTTGGATTCTATATCTTTGTATAGATTAGATGCACCAGGACAAACGTGGAAATATTTTGTTTGATAATTTCCTACTGAAATTTCTTGTGGGTCATTTTCATCTTCACCCATTTGACTCATATCTTCATACTCATGTGAGTGAGTTACCTCTTTTAAGAATTCAGATACAAAATCTGAATAGAATGCTTCTTTTAATGAATCTAATTTATTGTTCTTTGTGTATGCTACAAACGCATCGATAATTTCATACCCATGCCATTTGGCAGCTTTTGCGATATCAATACCTTTATCTTCAATCACAGTTTCCATATCAGTACCAACATACTTAGAAGATTTTGCTTTTGGAAAGAATTTATCTAATTGCCTTGCTTCGCTGTGAAAGTTAGCTTCTGTTAGTGCACCTCTAAGAATCAACATAACTGCGTGTTGATATTCTGCTGAGTTCTTATCCGTACCCTTCAGATACGAATCCAAAAATGCTTTTACTTTTTTATTTAATTTTGGATTAGCCATATTACTACCTTACTTTAATTTTTTAGAAATAGAATATAAATCTAATTTAAATCCGTATCCCGCACCTTGATATCCATAATCAACATCAATTGGTAGTTTCAATTTATTCTCAATTGCTTTTGCAATAATAGCACCAATGGTTTGGTCGTTACCACCTCTGTTAACAATTGCTGTTTGTAATTCATCTAAATCCTTTGATGATTTTGCCATTGCTGTAAAGTGGATATCACCCCTACCCGGCCCAATTTGGAAATCTACCGAATACTTTTGTCCACCTGATTTAATATCTATTTTCATTATTATGCTCCAGTTTTACTCATTGTTGGTGTTTTACCTTTGTTACGATTTCCACCTTTTTTAGAATCACCAGCTTTCTTTTGTGCTGCTCGTTTTCTTCTTACAAATGTTGCTCTTCCTTTAGGTCCTAATTTGTTGGCTTTCTCTTTCGATAAACAAGCGGCATATGCACCACCTTCTTCACCATCACCACACTTACCTAACTTCTGACCATCCGAACCATATCTATCCCAACCGCCACCACTTGCAGTACCAGTCTTTCCTTTACCGAACCATTTTCTTAAATCTTCGGTCATCATATTCTTTTGAATCAGATGTTCGTACATATCAGATTTTACATACTCTAACGCAAGTGATTCTTCTACACCATCCTTAGTGTAGGTTTCATATACGTTCTGAATGTACTCTCTTAGATTCATTTATTTTTCTTCTTCTTTCTTACCCCAAATCTTATCAACTGATGCTAATCCTAATGCTCCAAATGCAAGAGCTGCAACTGCGTTGATTAAAACGGGTGAAGGTGCAATATGTTCTTCAGTAAATTGATTTGCGAATAAAGTTATACATAATGATAACCCTGCAATGATACCAATAAATCTTTTTGATGAAGGTGTACCCTTTTCATCTTTTAATAATCCCGAAATCCAGTTAATTACTTTCTTCATTTTGTTCTCCCTTTAGTTTATCAATGAAGTTTGTTTTAAACTTCTCAAAACCTTCATCAATCTTAGCAGTGATTTCATCTTCAGATAAACCATCCCATTCTTCAATAGAACCATCCTCATTAATGAATGATGCTTTGATTGTTGTTTTTAGAACTTCTTTTTCTATCTCTGCCTGCTTCAACCAAGACTCAGCATTATTTAAAAGTTTTGTACGTTCGTATTCTTCGTACTCCCCTTTTAATTTTAAATCATGTTCCATATCAGTAACACAATCTAAACACATACCATGATATGCCTTCATCTTTAAATCAGCAGAACCAGGGTCTGTACAAGTACAAACATCTTTTTTACAATTTGGAAATCCTTTTAACTCTTCTCTGAGTTTGGCGAGTTTCCCAACCTTTACTTTGTAACCTTTACGTTGTTCCCATTGCTGACCTTTATCATCAGCCCAAACTTCTCCAACTTCTCTTCTTACAACTTCTTTTGTATCAAACGCAACCGTCTTTTTAGTTTGGGTTTTGTGTTTACCCTCTAACATTTCACTAACTGCTTTGATGTTCTTTAATTTTGCCATAACTTTATTTTGTATATAAATATCTAAATATATTTAAAAATACATTAAACCTAATATTTGGTTTAATGACGCGAATGCCCCAGTCAACTTATAAGTGTTTCCTTTGTAAGTAAACACAATACCTTCGTTTGGTACAATCTTATCCTTACCACCAATTGCAGCAAGTCGTTCTAATTCCATTCTTAATTTTTCAATCTTTTTAACATCACCTGATTTCTTAACGGCTTTTACTGTGTTATCCAATTCCTTCTGCATATCTCTCAATGCTTTATTTGGATTCACTACTAATACTGAACTCATAAATGAAAGTACCTCTGCGCCAACGCCTAAGAAGATATCTTCAAACTTACGAAGATTATCTTTAGATATTTTTGCCTGGTCTTGTTTATCAGTTTTCTTTGCCCAATCTAATACTTTGGAATCTTTGATGTTTTTATTATCTAATCTGAATGATTTATCATAGAATGCCCATCTTTTTACCAATCCCATTTTAGTTTTGTTATCCAATGGTGATGGTGAGTTTTTATCAACCCAATTTTCCCACCAAGCCTGATGATAATTTGCAACACCATCAGAATCTTTTAGTTTAAATTCTTTTTGAAGTTTATTCAATTGTGAATTAAACTTACCCTGCATTGATGAAAGGTTTTTATTCTTTGGTAATTGAGTTACAGGTGGTCCTTGAATTGTGTAATTATCTTGCACATCTTTGTTGATTTGTTTAATCATACCTGCCAATGTTCTTGCAGTTGATGTATCTGCACCAATTGCTTCACCATCTTCATTATAATCCATAGTTCCGTGGAATACCAATAATGGTTGACCATAAGGTACTACATTAACTGAAGTTGGGTAGATAACTTCTAAGTTCATAAACGATGAACCTTGTTTGAATATCTTATCTCTTTGTGCTTTTGATAGTGATTTAATCGCTGATGTTAAATCTTTCATAGCAAAATTGTATGCATCGGTTAAACCACCTCTACCTTGAAACTTAGATGCAACTCCACTAATATCTAATGCGTTTTCACCACTATTTTTTAGGTGTCCTTTATTTCTTGCTGCGATTAAACCTTTATCATCTCTCCAACTAATTGCTAATGCCTGTCCATCGGTTTTTTCTCTTGCAAATTCTAAGTTACCATTTAGTGCGTTTGATATAATAGTTTTTAAATCACCAAATGTAAGATTCATTTCGATATCGAATGGGTGATTCATATGACCATATGCACCACCTTCCATAATCAAACCTTCTTTTAGAGGTTCAGTTTCGGAATCAATAGTAAAGTTTGGAGATTCTTCTTTAGTTGGTTCATCTGGATTATTTGTTTTGGCTTCTTCAGCATCTAAGAAATCTATTAGTTTGTAACCAACTGAGGTTGCAACACCCTTTATTTTATCAGACCATGCCTTATATGCTTTTGAACCTTTTAAATCAGTATATCTTTGTGATTGTGCATCCAAACCTGCTTTACCAGATGGGAAATATGATACTGGGTATTTATCGTCTATACTTCTGTTATCATCTGCGTAGATTGAATCATCATCGTTTCCTAAAATATAATCCACAACTTGCCACCCTAATGCCTCTGCTGCATCATTACCAATTTTCTTATATGTTTTTGAATTACCATATGTAAATCCCGGTCCATCATCAACCACACTCTTTCCACTAGCTGGTGTTGCGGATGCTTCTGAGATTAGTTCATTAAAATCAAATGTTGATAAGAATGATTCCATCTTACCAAATATCTTTGTTAATCGTGTTGTAATTAATGTAAAGATTTTAGAATCGAATTTACCATCATACACTTTTTTGAATCCAGTGATTTTATCAGATTCAGAACCTTGTGATAAAAGTTTTCTCGCTTCAGTACCACTCATACCACCACCACTTGATGGTGCTACATAAACATATCCCTTATCCTCATATCCCTTATCGATTCTATCTGGATGGTATGGTTCAAAGTATTTACCTTTTAATCTGTATCTATCTTTTTCACCAACAACAGTTACGAATGCCGTTGTTTTATTATCGAACTTACCAATAATTTCTTTAGGTGCATATGGGTTTTTAATTTCAACGATTTTGCTCGATGGGATACCAAACATCTTCATCATAATCATTTTCTTTTCTTTGAATTTAAAAGGTGATTTGATGTTATCGGTTTTATTAGATGTTCCAATGTAAACATTATCTTTACCAAACTTTTTTACTAAGTGTTGGTATGTACCATAATGTCCCTTATGGAATGGTTGAAATCTACCTGCGTAAACAACTACCTCTTTTTTTATATCTTCGGTTAAGATTCCCTTAACCCACTCTTTTATTAGATTCCCCATAATGATAAATATCCTTTAATTAGTAGAACCACTTTCTAAGGTTTCAATTCTACTTTGTAAATCTTTTATTATTTGTTGTTGGTCTTGAATTGCTTTAATCATTGGTGATATGAACTCTTCATATTTCAATGATAAATATCCCTCAGTTCCATTATAACCACCAAACTCATCAGTATGTATACCAAACTCAGCAAGAGATTGTGATACTTCCTGTGCAATCAATCCATAGTGAGTTGTATTATCATCTTTGAAATCATACTTAACTGGTTTCAAAGATTCTATAAATCCTAAACCTAATGGAGAAATTTCTATATTCTTTTTTAGGTTTCTATCTGAAAGTGTATCTACTGAATTTTTAAGATATGCGGTTTGCCATCTTTGTTTTGGTCTACCTAATGTATATCGTGAACCTGATACTGATTCAAATAACGATGATGTAATAATTGGTGCGAAGTGTCCTTTGTGTGCAGTTACCTCTTTACTATCCCACGTTAAGTATGTATCTTTGAAGTAAATGGTTTGAGTATCAATTGCCGCAACTCTGGCAGGTTCAACTACTCTCATTTCCGTAAGAGCCCACCCCATACCTTCAACCCCACTACCAACGGTACCTGTTGCGGATGAACCACTATAATACATTCCTAATCTAACTTTGAATAACTCTTCAACTATCTTATCAGTATTTGATGTTGCTTCATTTGTTAAAATATCGGATATCGGAATATCAAATACTACCCAATTTTTATGAGTTGCGTTTTCATCTTTGTATATCTTTTCATAGAATGTTGTAGAACCAGATACAATTTCAACTTTATATTGTGGGAAGAATCCTTTGAATCCACCCGAATATGGGTGTGTAGTTCCTCTCACTGCAAATTGTAAATGTGCATTCTTATAATTTGAACTTGCAAATGATTCTGAAATGTGTATATTTTCAGATGTAATTGTATTATAGATTGTAGAACCCGTTCTAAATGTATTTTGTTTATTGAATACTAACTGATTACCGATTAAACTTCTATCTAATGATGATGATGCATCTGATACAATTTCAGTATTAAAGTCAGATATAAATTTATAATCTTTACCTACACCACTTATATCATACCAACTCTTAAATTCATCAGGATAACCAACACCATCTAAAGCAGAACCCGTAACTAACATTTGTGGTGTATTTTGGAATGCCGCTGATAGTGTCCATTTACCATGTGAACCCTGAAAGTTTGTTCTTGCAGAACCAGTTAAATATGTTAATCTTCTATCAGTTGATGATGTAGAATATACTTCAATAAATGGTAATTGATATCTAACACTTGATACGTTGGGGTTTTGTACACCCAACTCTACAATTTTACCACCTAAATATGTGTCTTGAATGTATCCACTACTTGCCCTTAAATCACCCTTTACCTCTAATGAGTTATCAGTTAGTGAGAATAATGAAGAACTAATAATTAATGAACCATTTGAACCAGATATATATGCACCATCATCCCCAAAATCAAATTGATTTGCTACGAGATTTAATTGTGAACCTGAAATAGTACCACCTGTAAAGAATACATTAGAACCTGTTATGTTACCTCTTTCATCTACGAAAAACTTAGATGAACTAATCTCACCACTACCACTTATAGAGAATGTAGTTTTTTCTATAAATGAACCTGATTGGTATCCCATATCAATATGAAATCCAGTACCAGTATATGTGTTTGTACTTTCGTAATTTATTGAAAACTTTTTATCAGATATATTCGTAAATGCAGATTCATTTGGATATATGACAGCCAATTCTGCCGGAGTTAAGTCAGTTTGAACTCTTGTTGCATCTAACCTCGAAGTTATATTTACCCCACCCTCGCGAGCAAGTGCAACGATTTCAGTATTAAGGGCTAGACCTGCATCATGTGGAATAGAACCAGATTCGGCTATATCTTGTGGCCATATACCATTGCTCAATTTTAATTCCGATGATGAGGTTACAACCGTAGTAATATTATTTTGTCTTAACTTTAATGGGAATCCAAATTTATTACCAACTGATGTATATGGGGAATAATCGCTTACACTACCTGTGGTTTGAATTTCATACCAACCATTCATTGAACCTGTGGTGTTATCCAATGAGTTTATTATATCAAGTGCATCTGGATTTATAAACCAACCTGGTTGTAATAATAGTCCATATACAGAACCTGCGTTATAGTTTTGGTTTGTAATTTGACCTTCGCTAAAGTTGATTGATTGGTTGATTACACCAAGTGCACTTGCAGATGGTGCCGTTATTTTTTCAATAGAATTGTATCTATCTCCAAGAACATCACTATACCAATCAGTAGCTTGGACACCACCTACTTCTGCGATACTTTGTATGTAAATAAATGGTGATTGTGTTAAAGTATTGTATTCTGCGGTTGATATAAGACCATTAGATACAGAATTTCTTACGGTTAGTGAAGAATCCGGTGTGTCTGTTAAACTAGGATTTGCCCACGATGATGTCATACTATAAGTTATACTACGTCGACCTTCGCCTCCGATATATTCTTCATCATCTCTTGTAGCACTACTTACCCATAAATAATAAATTCCACCACCACTATATGATGCAGTCCAATATGTGTTTACAAAATCATTGACAGGGTCTGATGAATTTATAAATGCCTCAAAACCATCATTAGCTACATAAGCCTCATAGTTGGATGTTACTGTAAATTCGCCATTTGATGTTATAGACCAATCGTCAACTGTCTCTCTAACATCTGATGATGATACCGTGATAGTAGTAGAACCCGTTAGTTCATTTAATGAGTTTATATCCACATCAACATACATTTCCAAATCATCTCCGGTTGGCCAATAATCAACCCTTTCATCTTGAGTTACAACACCAGTACCATCATCGGAAAATTGAGAAATAACAAAAAATG